>OBJA01000171.1_pt1 | contig 64105 bp, 58 predicted proteins | sample 1519751 | NCBI WGS metagenome assembly OBJA01 (sample SAMEA3881238, study PRJEB22517) | soil metagenome | biome: lake sediment; feature: soda lake sediment; material: sediment, water from around vicinity | place: India | collected 2013-12-23 | depth 3 m | reverse complement strand
AAAAAGGTGATAGAACGGCTGGCCGGGGTTTTCGAAAGGGTCAAGGTGGCCGATGACGACGACCCGGCGGCCTTTCAGCGGATGATCCTGGTGGGCAAAAAACTGAAGGAAGCCCTGGACATTCAGATTGTCACGAACGACGGCGGCCCCGCTGCGGGAGTAAAAGCCCGTTGCTCCGGCTTGCTTGAAGTGGTCGGCCCGGAGGCAGCGTAATGACTTCAAACAGAGGATACGACATGGAAAAGGCTCTTGACGTGCTGAAGAACGTGCCGAAGGCCACGACAGTTACCCCGGCAGTCGGGATAGCGGCGGCTCAGACTTCCCTGGATATGTTGGTGGGGGCTTGGCGTGATTGTCGGAAAACCGCCCTGGTTGAGGGAACCAAGCGGGAGTACATTGCCGCGTGGCGCGAAAATAGACTGAAGGAACTGGAAAACCAAGGCGATGCGCTGGAATTATACCTTAAGGGAACCTTCCTCGAACGGGCAATGATCTTCGAAGGGCTTTTCGGCTGGCTCAATTCGGCGGTGGAAACCGGCAATGATGGTCTGCTTGAAAAGAGCATCGACGGTATTCTCACCGTGGCCGGTAGTTCACCACTGAGAGAGGCGGCGGCAATGTTGAATGCTATGAAAAGCAAGGAAGTCGAGGTCATTGATATTTGAGTGTGATGAGAGCAGGCGGTAATTTTCTGTTTTGGCTGGCGGCGGGCCTGCTGCTGGCGGGAATGGTGATGGTGTCGGGCTGTGCGCCGCTGGCCATCGGGGCCGGAGCCGGAGCCGGCTACAAGATGGCCACCGATGAACGCACCTTGGGCCGGCAGTTGGATGACACCAACCTGGCCATCCGGGTCAAGGCCGCCCTGGGCAGCGAGGAGTCGGTGCCGGCCCGGCGGATTGATGTGGATGTGGTCCGGGGGATCGTCCATCTTTCCGGCTTTGTTGAAAGCGAGGAGATCCGGCAGCGGGCCGGCCAGGTGAGCGGCGAGGTGAGCGGGGTGAGCGGAGTACGCAACAATCTCAAGCTCGGCTCCCGTACCTGGGGCCAGGCCTTCGATGACCGGCGCCTGGGAGCCCGAGTCAAGACCGCCCTGATGCGGGATTCGGAAATCCGGGCCATGGGCATCGATGTCGATGTCTACCTGAGCCGGGTCTTCCTCAACGGGGTGGTGAGCAGCGCCGCCCAGAAGCAGCGGGTCGGCGAGGTGGCGGCCGGGGTGGAAGGCGTGGCCGGCGTCAGTAATCAACTGCTGGTTGATTCGACCGATTGAATCGTCTGGCCCAGCTAGGGTGGGGCGTTACCGGGTTTTTTTGACGTTACCGAAGTGATCCGGGTCGTGAGTGTTGAGGAGGTTAAAAAACGCGATGATCGAACCTGCTAAAATTCAGGCAATCTACCAGGGGAGTGTCCCGGCTTTTGTAGTGGTGCCTTTTGCCGATTTTGCCAGAGAGCATCCGCGGGAGGCTGCGGAAATTGTCCGCTCACGGCCACGTATTCCCGATGGCGATGCCGTCCTGCACGAGGTGGTGCGCGCCCACGTCGAGCAGGGAATTACTTACTTGCGGGCGCGCCGGCTTACCTTCCCGGTGACCACTCCGGAATAGTCTTGACTTTTTCGGAGTGCGGGTTATTTTGGTCGAATGAATCGCTATCTGGCCTCACATATCATCGAAGATCTGGGGGGAAAGATCGTTCTCCTCACTGGCCCCCGCCAGGTGGGCAAGACCACTTTGTCCAAGATGCTGGGCCGGAGTTTCGATTACTTGAATTTCGATAACCCGGAGCACCGGCTCGCCCTGCACGACCGTTCCTGGGACCGGAAAAAGGAACTGGTCATCTTCGATGAGTTGCACAAGCTGAAGAACTGGAAATCCTGGCTCAAAGGGGTGTACGATACCGAAGAGCGGCGGCCCGGCCTGCTGGTCACCGGTAGCGCCAAGCTGGACACTTGCCGCAAGGTCGGTGACTCACTGGCCGGCAGATTCTTCCAGTTCCGGCTGCATCCCCTCGACCTCAAGGAAATCAGCGCCATGGAAGGGGCGGAGGCCCCGCCGGCGATCCTGGCAAAACTCCTGGCCACCGGCGGCTTTCCCGAACCGTACCTGAAGGCAAATGAGCGCTTTTACCGGCGTTGGCAGAAGTCGCACCTGGACATCATCCTGAAGCAGGATCTGATCGAGCTGGAGAACGTGCAGGATATTGTCGGCATCGAAACGCTCATCCAGATGTTGCGCACCCGGGTCGGCAGCACGATATCCTACAGCGCTCTGGCCGGTGATCTGCAGGTGTCGGACAAGACCGTTAAGCGCTGGCTCACCATCCTTGAAAATATGTACGTTATCTTCAGGGTCACACCCTGGCATAGAAACATCGCCCGGGCCATTCTCAAGGCGCCCAAATTTTACTTCTACGACACCGGCCAGGTTATGGGAAACCACGGCGTTCGTTTGGAAAATCTCACCGCCTGTGCCCTGCAGAAAGAAATCCATTATCAGGAAGATTGCCATGGCCGCGCTTTCCAGCTCAATTTCCTGCGCACCAAAGACGGCAAGGAGATCGACTTCTGCCTGAGCTGCCGGGAGGCTGATCGGGTAAAGCCGCTGCTGCTGCTCGAAGTCAAGTGGGCCGACGCCAGGCCGAGCACCAATTTTCGGGCCTTTGCCGAATATTTCCCGCCGCTGGAAAAGGTACAACTGCTCGGAGAGTTGCACCGGGAAAAAAGCTACCCGGACGGGCTGGAAATTCGCCGGGCCGCAAACTGGCTCGCGACTTTTTCCTTATGCTTGTGAATTGCCGAAACAGAAAAGTAGGTGAAAGTAGGCTCAAGGGCTGGCTGGTTGTGCGCCGGCAGGCTGAAGCCGCCAACTGAGAAGAAAGGGCGGTAGCGTTCGATTGTTAATTGGACGAAAAAACCCGCTTTCCCTGGAAAAAGGGGAAAGCGGGTTTTCGTATCTCACCGGACGTTGCCGGATTATGCTATGGGGTGAGCGAGGGGACTTGAACCCCCGGCCTCCGGGGCCACAACCCGGTGCTCTAACCAACTGAGCCACGCCCACCACAGGCCCGCCGCGACCGCCTTGCCGACGTTCACGACGGAAGCGACCTATATAGTAAATCTCGCCGGGATTGGCAAGACTAAATCTCTTCCGAAGTCAACCGGAATCAGAAAGCGTGGCCGCAGTGCTTGCAGGTTTTGGCCTGGCTCTTGATGATCTCGGCGCACTCCGGGCACTCCTTGCGGTGCATGTTTTTGAGCATGGTCAGAATCGTCATGTTGACCTGCTGTTCCAGGTCGGTGTTGCGGAAGCTGTGGTTGCGCAGGGGATCGACGCAGGCCAGATCCTGGAGCTCCGGCAGCAGCTCGCAGGCTTGCTTACGGGTCGCCAGGTCGGCATGTTCGTTGGTGAGCAGGTAGAGCACCGGCTCCAGATCGCCGTCGGCCACGCAGCTTGCCAGCTTGGCCGTGGCCTCTTTTTCCTTGGCGAAACGTTTGTTTTGCTCCAAAAGGTTTTCGATGTTGATCTCGGTGCCCTTGAAGGCGTTGGCCCCGCCCACCATCATGCTCTCGCCCTTTTCGTTGCCGGGGCAGAGGACGTAGCGGCAGGAGGCCGAGTGGCCGTAGCGGTCTTCAAACTCCTGCCAGCTCTTGACATAGAGGGAACATGCATCGTTAAGGCAGATAAAGAGAATGTCGGTGCCCCAGCCCAGGCCGTCGCCGACGTGAAAGGGCGGGGCCTCGCAGCAGGACAGTCTCTCGCCGCAGTGGGGGCAGTGGTGTTCTTCCCGCGCCAGGCGCAGGCAGCGTTCGGTACGATCTTCCATAACCGGGTTAACTCCTTTGGGATGGTGTGATGACTGTCGGCGCCGCAAAAAGTCGCCGCCGCCGACGGGCCACGGCTTGCGGTTTGTTGTTTGTGCGTTCCCGTCCGCCATGCTTTGCGGGTTTTTGCAAGATCATCGTGATTGGTCACCGTAAAATGCGGGTGGTGCTCCGCGCTTACGGATCGGCTGGTCTTGGGGACTGCGGGAGAGAAGGTAATGCAGAAAGTGTCCCCGGTCAATGCGGGGGGCAAAATTCATTGACTTTTCTTCCGCCGCTCAGTAAGAAATAGCGCTTTGTCCATCACTCGACGGCCAGTGGTCCGTCGCCAATTTATTGCAAGGAATCACGATAAGCAAATGGCCAAGAAAGAAGGCTCCCGGTACGCCGAGGCCGGGGTTGACATTGATAAGGGTAATGAGTTCGTCGAGCGGATCAAGCCGCTGGTGGCCAACACTTTCCGCTCCGGGGTACTCACCGGAATCGGCGGTTTTGGCGGTCTTTTCGCCCTGGGCAGCACCAAATACAAGGATCCGGTCCTGGTTTCCTCCACCGACGGGGTGGGGACCAAGCTGATGATCGCCCAACTCTGCGGCAAGCACGACACCATCGGCATCGACCTGGTGGCCATGTGCGTCAACGATATCGCGGTTTCCGGGGCTCAACCCCTGTTTTTCCTGGATTATTTTGCCTCCGGCGGTCTTGACCTGGAGGTGGCCGCCGATGTGGTCAAGGGGATCGCCAAGGGCTGTGAGATTTCCCGCTGCTCCCTGATCGGCGGCGAGACCGCCGAAATGCCGGGGATGTATCGCCAGGGCGAGTACGATCTGGCCGGCTTTGTGGTGGGCATCTGCGAGCGGGATAAAATTGTTGACGGCTCCGATATCCGGGTGGGTGACCACCTGATCGGCCTGGCCTCCAGCGGTTTGCACAGCAACGGCTATTCCCTGGTCCGCAAGGTCTGCTTTGACGACCTCAAGCTGACAGTCAACGACCGGATTGCCGAGTTCGGCTGCACCCTGGGCGAGGAACTGCTGCGGCCCACCCGGATTTACAGCGAAACCCTGCTCAACCTGGTCAAGAATTTCAAGGTCAAGGGCATGGTTCACATTACCGGCGGCGGCCTGATCGACAATATTCCCCGGGTGCTGCCCAACGGCTGCAAGGCGGTGCTGGACGGCAAAAGCTGGGAAATCCCGCCGGTATTCGAATTCCTCCGGGAGCGGGGCCAAATTCCCGCCGCCGAGATGTGCCGCACCTTCAACAACGGCATCGGCATGGTGGTGGTGGTGGATGCCAAGGAATCGGAAGATGTCCGGGTCCAGTTGGAAGCCCTGGGTGAAAAGCCCTTCCTGATCGGCGAAGTGGCTGCTCGCTCCAAGAAAAAGAAAACCGAACCCCTGGTGGAAATCAGCTGCTGAACGGTAGCAGCCGTCCGGCAGTGCCGCAGATTTGGGCAAGCAGCCGAGCGCCGCGTCCCCCGTGTACGTAAGCCTGGCTGCTTGCCCAAAGATGTGGTGCTGCCGGACGGCTTACGGCTGGCAATCTTCGGTGCTGCCCTTGATCTTGGCCAGGGCGTGGGCCAGGACCGGCAGCACCACTTCCAGATTTTCCACCGCCCCCCGCCGGCTGCCCGGCAGATTGATGATCAGGCTCTGGCCCCGGGTTCCCGCCAGGGCCCGGGAAAGCATGGCGTTGGGGGTCTTGAGCAGGCTGGCGGCCCGCATGGCTTCGGCCATGCCGGGAATTTCCCGCTCCAGCAGCGGCCGGGTGGCCTCCGGGGTGACATCGCCGGGGGTCAGGCCGGTGCCGCCGGTGGTGACCACCAGATCGATTTTTCGCTGGTCAATCCATTCCAGTAACACCTTGCCGATCTCCTCAACCCGGTCCGGCACCAGTTGCCGGTCCGCCACCCGGAACCCGTGCGCCTCCAGCAACTCCTGCAGGGCCGGGCCGCTGGTGTCCTCCCGCTCCCCCCTCGCTCCCCGGTCACTGGTGGTTAAAACCGCGCAGGTGTAATTGGTCATTGCCGTAACTCCGTTGTTTATGGTTAAGTGAAAAGTTCACCAATGGCGCCAACCTGCCGATTTAACTAGCCGTAACCGTTCAGCAGTGCCGCAGATTCGGGTAAGCAGCCAGGCGCCTCGTGCCCCGTGTACTTAAGCCTGGCTGATCGCTCGAAGATGCGGTGCTGCTGAACGGTTACGGCTGATCATACTTGAGGTGCCCGCTTGATGCAAAAGAGTTCCGATCATCATAAGACCACCGCCACCATTGCCAGCTCGGCCGCGGTGGTCAGTGTGGCGGTGCTCTGCAGCCGGGTGCTGGGGCTGGTGCGGGAGCAGGCCTTCGCCATTCTCTTCGGGGCCGGCTACGCCTTTGACGCCTTTGTGGTGGCCTTTCGGATTCCCAACCTGCTGCGGGATCTCTTCGGCGAAGGAGCCCTGAGCGCCGCCTTTGTGGCGGTTTTCGCCGGTTACAACGCCACCAAGGGCGAGCGGGAAACCTGGCGGCTGGCCAGCAACGTCCTGGTCTTTTTCGCGGTTTTTCTGAGCCTGCTTACCTTGATCGGCATTTTCCAGGCCGAACATATCGTCCGCCTGCTGGTCCAGGATGAGTTCATCCAGACCCCCGGCAAGGTGGAACTGACCGCCCGCCTCACCGCCATCATGTTCCCCTTCCTGGTCCTGGTTTCGCTGGCGGCGGTGGTTATGGGGGTGCTCAATACCAAGGGCCGGTTTTTCGTCCCGGCCATGGCTTCCAGCTTTTTCAACCTGGGCGCCCTGCTGGGCGGGGTGGGGCTGGCCCTGTTGCTGCCCCGTTTTGATCAGCCGGCCATTGTCGGGATGGCCATCGGGATTCTGCTGGGCGGTGTCCTGCAACTGCTCTGGCAGGTGCCGGCCCTGCTGCGCACCGGTTTTCGTTTTACCCCTCATTTGGATTTGCGGGATCCCGGTCTGCGCCGGATTCTGACCCTGATGCTGCCGGCGGTGGTGGGCCTGGCCCCGCTCCAGCTCAACATCCTGATCAACACCTGGTTTGCCTCCTCCCTGCCCGAAGGCACTCTGTCCTGGCTTAACTACGCCTTTCGGCTTTTCTGGCTGCCGGTGGGCCTGTTCGGGGTGGCCCTGTCGGTGGCCACCATGCCGGTGGTGTCCCGTTTTGCCGCCGAACGTGATCTGCCCCGGCTGCGGGAAACCTTCGCCTCCTCCCTGACCATGGCCCTCTGCCTCAGCATCCCGGCCGGACTGGGCCTGATCCTGCTGGCCCAGCCCATTATCCGGGTGATCTTCCAGCACGGCCGCTTTGACAGCCTGGCCACCATCGGCACCGCCGAGGCCCTGGCCTGCTATGCCGCCGGCCTGTTCGCCTATGCGGCGGTCAAGGTGATGGTGCCGGTTTTCTATGCCCTGGACCGCCCCCGCTATCCGGTCATCGGCAGTTTTCTGACCATGGCCGTCAACCTGCTCTTTATCCTGGCCACCATTGAATGGCTGCGCCATCAGGCCCTGGCCCTGTCGATTTCGGCGGCGATGACCGTCAACTTTTTCTTCCTGGCCGCCATGCTGTACCGGACGGTGGGGGGCTACCCGGTGCTTCCCATTCTGCGGGGCCTGGGCAAAATTATGCTGGCCTCCCTGCTGATGGTCCTCTGGCTTTTCTGGTTGCGGGAATTGCTGTTCCCCGGCGGTTTGCGTGATGACCGGCTATTGTTGGATCTGGCGGCGGTGGCGGTCTGCATTGTCAGCAGCGCCGCCCTCTACGGCCTGCTGCTCCACCGTCTGGGGCTGCCGGAGCTGACCATGCTGGTGGAGAAGCTGGCCGCCAGGTTCAGTAGAAGAGGGTAATTGTTCAGCGGATCACCGGCCGGCGGAGGGTAACCGATCACTGGAGAGGGTGGCCAACAGGGCGGGGACGGCGGTGTCAACCCTGAGGATGCGGGGGCCCAGGGAGAAGCAATGGAAGCCCTGGCGGCGGAAACAGTCGAGCTCGAAATCCACCCAGCCCCCTTCCGGCCCCACGGCCAGCAGGGTCTTCGGGGGTAATTGCTGATCCAGGGCCGGCGACTGTCGGTTTGGGGGAACTATTGAGCCGGTGGTTGCCGGCTGGGGTGACTGATCAGCCGGGGCTCCGGCCTGTTCGCTTAGCGGGTGGGCCAGCAGGCGCAGGTGGTAAGATTGGGGCAGGGCGGGCAGTTGGTCTTCGATAAACGGGCGAAAACGCTGATGGAGAGTTAAGGTGGGCAGGCTGGTGTCGCCGGCCTGCTCCAGGCCCTGGCGCAGGGCCTCCTGCAAGCGTTGGGGTTCCAGTTGGGAAGAGTGCCAGAAACTTTTTTCCACCCGCTTGGCGTTGACCAGCATAATCCGTTCAACCCCCATGCTGGTAGCCTGGGCCAGCACCCTTTTCAGCATGATGGGGCGGGGCAGGGCCAGGATCAGGTCGATGGCGGCCTTGGCCGGGGGCGGGGTGGCGCAATGCACCGCCAGGCTGACCCCCTGGTCGTCGACCCGCAGCACCCGGCCGATGCCAAGCAGGCCGTTGACGATGCCGACCTTGAGTTGATCGCCGGCTTGGCTTTTGAGTACCTTGCGGATATGGCGGGCCCGGTGATCGCGGAGGGTGACCTGGAAGGTGTCGGGGCGGCCGGCATGGAAGGAATCGCTGAGGCCGGCCTGCCCGCCGGCAAGCTCGGCGGGCTCCAGCAAAATAATATTCATGGCGGGTGAACCCTTGTTGCTCAGGTTTTTTTATAATCTCGGGCTGTTGGCGGGGCTGATTTTAGCCCTTCCGCCGCTTTTAGTCAAAGCTCTGCGGGTGCCCGGATATCTGGCCTGGATCGGCGGTCGGCTGCTGGCCGCCAACCGGGACCGCCTCCCCGTTGCGGCAGCGCCCGGAACCGGGGATTGCGCCGGCACCGGGAGCCGGTTGCCGACCGTGGCGGTTGTGCCGCCTGCCGCCGCCAGCTCCGCCGTCGGCGTTGCTCCCGCCGTCGGCGCCGGCCGGCCGGTGATCTGGCTGCATGCCTTGTCGGTGGGTGAGGTGCTCAGCGCCCGGCCCTTGCTGGCGGCCCTGCGGGAACGTTATCCCGCCGCCCGGCTGCTCCTGTCCAGCTCCACCCGCTCCGGCCTGGAACTGGCCCGCCGTCGCTGCGCCGGGCTGGCCGATCAGCTGATGGTGATGCCGCTGGATCTGCCCTGGGGCGCGGCCCGGCTGGCCCGGCACCGGCACCCCGACCTTTTTATCCTGGTGGAAACCGATTTCTGGCCCAACCTGCTGGCCACTCTGCGGCGGCAAGGTACGGCCCTGCTGCTGGTCAACGGTCGGATGACCGCCTCCTCCTGGCGGCTGCATTACCATTTGCGATTTTTGAGCCGACCCCTGTTTTTTGCCCCCTTCAGTCTCCTGGCCATGCAGAGCGAGGCGGAGGCGGAGCGGCTGGTCCGGCTCGGCCTGGACCGGGAACGGATTGTGGTGCCGGGCAACCTGAAATACGCCGCCGCCCTTGAACTGGTCAATTGCTATCGGCCCTCACGTCGGCGGAAGCTTGGTTCCGGGCAAGGGGCGGATGGTCTGGGCCGGCCGGGCCGACAGGCCGCCGTGTCCCCCAAGGCGACCGAGCAAGGGCGTGAGCATTTGGTGAGCGGTTGCCGGTTGCCGCAACCCCTGGCGGGAGAAGATCTCCGGGCTTCCAAGGGCCGGGTTCGCCTGTGGCTGGCCGGCAGCACCCATCCCGGTGAGGAGGAAATGGTGCTGCGGGTTTTTGCCCACCTGCGGCCGGAATTTGCCGAGTTGGTCCTGGTGCTGGCCCCCCGCCGGGTGGAGCGGGCGGCGACGGTGGAGGGGCTGGCCCGGTGCATGGGGCTGGCGGTGGAAAATTACCGGGGTCGGGTGGGGCCCGAGCATCGCGGCAAGGTGTTGTTGGTGGATCGTTACGGGATTCTGGGCGAGCTTTACCGCAGTTGCGAATTGGCCTTTATCGGCGGCAGCCTGGTGGCGGCCGGCGGCCACAACCCTTTGGAGGCCGCGGTTTGGCGGCGGCCCACGATTTTCGGGCCCCACATGGATGACTTCCGGGCCATCGCCGACGACCTGCAGCAGGCCGGCGCCGCCCGCCAGGTTGCCGACGAAGCCGAACTCTCGGGCGCGGTTGGCCACTGGCTGGCGGCCCCAGCCGCCGGCCGGGAAGCGGGCGAGCGGGCCGGGGAGCTGGTGGGGCGACGGGGAGCCGGGGTGATCGCCGCCCATCTGGAGCTGGTGGCCGGCCTGCTGGCCAATGGCAAGGGCAGCGCCGCCGTCGACGGCGGGCCGGGGGCCGGTGCCGGCGCCAAGGGCCACCGGGAGGAAAAGCCATGAGTGAGAGTCGCTTAAAGTTTTTTTTCGCAGTCGGGCGGATTTTTTCACCCCTTTACGCCCTGGCCATGCGGCTGCGGGTTTTTTTCTATCGCCACAACCTGTTGCTTCGGCGGCGGCGGTTGCCGGTGCCGGTGGTCAGCGTGGGCAATCTTACTTTGGGCGGCACCGGCAAGACCCCGTTGGTGATCTATCTGGCCGAACTGTTGCGCCGAACCGGTCGGCGGCCGGCCATCCTCAGTCGGGGCTACGGGCGGCGCGAGCAACGCCCGTTGGTGGTCAGCGATGGTCGCCGCCTGTTGGCGGACGCGGCCAGCGCCGGTGATGAGCCAATGCTGCTGGCCGTCTCCCTGCCGGAGGTGCCGGTGCTGGTGGGGGCCAACCGGGTGACCAATGGCCGCCGGGCGGTGGAGGAATTCAAGGCCGATTGCCTGCTGTTGGATGACGGCTTTCAGCACCTGGCCCTGGAGCGTGATCTTGATCTGGTCCTGTTCAGCGCCCATGATCTACCGTTCAACGGCCGGGTATTCCCCGGCGGGCCCTTGCGGGAGCCCTGGTCCGCCCTGGGGCGGGCCCAGGCCCTGGTGATCACCGGAGTCAGTGCTGAAAACCGGGAGCGGGTGGCTGAGTTTTGCTGTTTTTTAAGCCGGTTGGCCCCCGATCTGCCTTGCTTCCGGGGCGAGTATCTGCCGGTTTGCCTGGTGGATGGGCACAGCGGCAAAACCATGCCTTTGGCCAAAATGGCCCGGCGGCCTCTCTACGGTTTTGCCGGGATCGCCCGCCCGGAGTCTTTCCGGGAAACCTTGCGGCGGGAAGATTTTCTCCTTACCGGCTTTGCCGGCTTTGCCGATCATCATCCTTACAGGGCCGCCGATTACGCCGCCCTGGTGGCCGCCGCCCGGCAGCGCCACGCGGCCGGCCTGATCACCACCGAAAAGGATTTGGTCAAGCTGGATGCGGCGGTACGGGCCACGGCCGACTTCCCCCTCTGGGCTCTGCGGGTGGCCCTCTTTATGGAGGCGGCTTTCGATGATTTTGTCGCCCGGCGCCTCGGCGGCCGCTAACTGCCCGGGGGTGATTTGGCCAGGGTGCCGGGATCTGCTGATTCAATCGGCCGCAACCACCGGCCGTTAACCGGTTTTGCCGGGTTGTTTGCCAAGGCGGGCTGCGGTTGGGCAGTTGCGAGTCAGGAAGAAATTGCCACCGGCTGTGGTCGGAATACGTCTTTTGTGTTGTTTTTGCCACACAAAAGTGTCGGTTGCTGGTTGGGCCGGCTTTGGTTTGCTGGTTATTTTTTTTCCTGTATTGATGTGATTTTGCTGGCCTGTCGTTGGTTGGTGGCTGAATTGTCGGTTGGTGGCGTGATAATTGCATTGCCTTGTTCGGCGTTGCCCAATGTGCCGGCAGCCGGCATTATCGGCCATCCGGTTAGCGGTGGCCGCCAGGGGCAGGTCAGTGTCATTGGTGAAAGATTACAAACGGCTGCCGTAGCGGCCGGCAAAATAAAAAACGGGAAGAACAGGAATGGATTCTTTTCAGCATACTTTGAAGAAAGCGGTGAGTTTTGCCGGGATCGGTCTGCACACCGGCCGGGAGGTGCGCCTGGTGGTGCATCCCGGCGAGATCAACAGCGGCTTGCGCTTTGTGCGTTCCGATCTGGGCCAGCGGGAACCGACCCCGGCCTTTATGGACCGGGTGGTGGATACCCGGCTGGCCACCACGGTGAGCACCGATATCGACGCCTCCATCTCCACCACCGAGCATCTGCTGGGCGCCCTTTACGGCCTGGGTATCGACAACGCGGTGATTGAGGTGGACGGCCCGGAAATTCCCATCATGGACGGCAGCGCCGCCCCCTTTGTCCACGTGCTGCGCCGGGCCGGCCGGAGCCGGCAGCGGGCCAGCCGCTGGATGCTCAAGTTCAACCGGACGGTGCATTACAGCGATGATGCCGGCCGGATGGTGCGGATCGAGCCCCATGACGGTTTCCAGGTAAGCTGCCGGATTGATTTCGCCCACAACAGCGTGGGCTGTCAACGTCTTGACCTGGAGGTCACCCCCCGCCGCTTTGCCGAAGAGTTGGCCGGCGCCCGGACCTTCGGCTTTCTCCGCGAGGTGGAAGCCCTGCGCCGCAACGGCCTGGCCCTGGGCGGCTCCCTGGCCAACGCGGTGGTGCTGGACGATGAGGGGGTGGTCAACCAGGACGGTCTGCGCTACCCCGACGAGTTTGTCCGCCACAAGGCCCTGGATCTGATCGGCGATCTGGCCCTGCTGGGCTTCCCCCTGCTGGGTCGGGTGGTGGCGGAAAGGTCGGGCCACGGTCAGCACCTGGGCCTGATGCAGGCGGTGGCCGCCAACCCCGAGGCCTGGGATATCGTGGCCTACGACGGCAGCGGTGAAAGCCGGGTCTTGCGTCAACTGGCCCGCACCACCCAGGCGGTGGGCGATAAAATCCTGCCCTACCTGCTGCCCCCCTCCCTGGCCCTGACCGGCGAATACGCCTGATCAGCCACAAAATCCGCGTTTTTTGCAACCCGCCGCTACCCGGGTAGTTGGCGGGTTTTCTTTTGCCTGCCCGTCCCCTCCCACCAAGCCCATCACTGGCCTTACCACCTTGGTTTCCCGCGCACTTACAGTCTTCTCCCGGCCGCCCCTCCGGTTGGCAACCAGGCATCGTTGCGCAATTTTCTAATCGTAAACTTACTGAACCGTAACAAAGGGCCGCTACAACGGGAGTTGGTGCTGCCAAGCGGTTACGAGTCAAAGGAGTTTACCCATGCGCAAGAAAACCCTGCTGGTGGTTGAGGACGACGAGGATATTCTCCAGTTGTTGAGCTACACCCTGACCAAGGCCGGCTACCGGGTCATCCTGGCCTGCTCCGGCGAGGACGCCTTAAAGATGCTGAAGGAGGAGAGGCCGCATCTGGTGCTTCTGGATCTGATGCTGCCGGGAATCGACGGCTTTGCGGTTTGCCGGGAAATTCGGCGCCATCCAGAGTGGAAGGGGCTGCCGGTATTGATGCTCACCGCCAAAAGCGAGGATGCCGACATGATCGCCGGGTTGGATCAGGGGGCCGACGATTATATCACCAAGCCCTTCAGCCCCAAGCTGGTGTCGGCCAGGGTCAGCGCCTGCCTGCGCCGCAATGCCTCGGAGGAGGGTGAAGCCGCCGACGAGCGCCAGGAGCCCGTACGCCTGGGCGAGCTGTTTATTGATCCTCTTCGTTTCCAGGTTGAGGTGGCAGGAGAGCCGGTGGCCCTGACCCTCACCGAGTTCAAGATTCTCAAGCTCCTGGCCGGCCGTCCTGGCTGGGTTTTCACTCGGCCCCAGATTATTGATGAGGTCCGAGGCTACGAGTACAGCATCAGCCCCCGGACCGTGGACGTCCATATTTCCAGCATGCGGAAAAAATTGGGGCTGGCCGGCGAAATCATCGAGTCGGTGCGGGGGCTGGGTTATCGGGTTCGGGAATGAACGAGGGGTGGGTCTCATCATCATCTGACCGCTTCTTAACTTTGATTTAACAAAGCCCCCCTATTATCCCCGCCAAGTGAGTGATGAGTGCAATTTGGTCAATTGGTTGAACAAGCTCTGAACAGTGTCGCGGGCATGGGAAAGTGGAGCAAAGCCTGAGCCGTTGCGGCACCCTCCCCTCCGCAGGTAACCGCTGCCTTGATGTCCGCGGCACTGTTGAGGGCTTGTTCAGCCCTTGCAGGCAGCGAAAGTGAAAGAGACGGTGGCACAAGCCGACCGGAAACAGCAAACCAACAGTGAAGGAGATTGGTAACATGAAGAAACAAACCGTGAAGAAGACCTTATTGGCCCTGGCCGCCCTCCTGGCTCTGCCAGCTCTGGCTTCGGCCCAGGTGGACCCCAACCTCAAGTCGTACAAGCCGGTGGCCGGGGTGTCGGGCAACATCAAGAGCATCGGCTCCGACTCGATGAACAACACCATGACCCTCTGGGCCGAGGGCTTCATGCGACACTATCCCAATGTCCAGATCGAGATCGAGGGCAAGGGTTCCGGCACCGCGCCTCCCTCCCTGATCAGCGGCACCGCCCACTTCGGTCCCATGAGCCGGCCGATGCGGGGGCAGGAAATCGACAACTTTGAGAAGCGTTATGGTTACAAGCCCACCGAGCTGCGGACCGGGATCGACATGCTGGCGGTCTACGTCCACAAGGACAACCCCATCGAATGTCTGACCCTGCAGCAGGTGGACGCCATCTTCTCCAAAACCCGGCGCGGCGGTCACGACAAGGATATCCGCACCTGGGGTGATGTGGGTCTCACCGGCCAGTTCGCCAACCTGCCCATCAGCCTTTACGGTCGTAACTCCGCCTCCGGCACCTATGGTTTCTTCAAGGACAACGCCCTGTTCGGCGGCGACTATAAAGATGAGGTTAAAGAGCAGCCGGGCAGCTCCTCGGTGGTCCAGGGTACCGCCAGCGAATTGGCCGGCATCGGCTACTCCGGCATCGGCTACATGACCGCCGACGTTCGGGCCGTGCCTCTGGCTTCCACCCCCGACGGTAAATGCGTCGGCGCCACCCCGGAGAACGCCTATACCGGCGAATATCCCCTGGCCCGCTTCCTCTTTGTTTACGTCAACCACAAGCCCGGCAGCCAGCTCGATCCGCTGCGTCGGGAATTTGTTCGTTACATCCTCAGCAAGGACGGTCAGACCGACGTGGTCCGCGATGGTTACTATCCCGTCACCCAGGTAATCGCCGAAGAGCACTTCAAGCAACTGGGTATTCGTTAATCAGCTCCTCTCTGCTCCGGGTTCGGCTTCATCGGTGGTGGCGAACAGCCACCTCCGGTGAAGCCGGTAACCGGGCTTGACGCCCGTGGGGGCCTCTATCCCAATGTCTACAAAGAAAAAATTTACCAGCATCGAGCGTCGCTACAGCACCAAGCGTAGTGTCAAAATCATCGATGGCCTGGCCAAGACGCTGATCACCCTGGGCGGGGTGGGCACCATAATTGCCGTTATCGGGGTTTTTGTTTACCTGGGCAGTGTGGTTATCCCGCTGTTTGCCGGGTCGGAGCATGAATTGCGTCACCGGGCGGGAGCGGAAAACCAAGGTGATGGCCGAGCCCATTATCTGGACACCGATGAACATCTGTTGTCCGGTTGGGTGTTGGAAAATTACGGGACGGTGGCTCGTTCTTTTCGCCTGGACAATGGCGAGACCCTGGTTGCCGCCCGGTTGGCCGGCGGCGAAAGACCGGTGGCTTTTACCTTTGATCCCAACTCGGAGATGTTGGCCGCAGCCTTTGCCGACGGCCGTATCGGTTTGAGCCGGATCTCCATTGATACCGAATTTTTGATCGACGAAAAGGGGTTGCCTGATTATTTGCAACGCCTGGAGGTGGGGGAGATCGCTTCCCATGAAGGCGGGGTGGTCCAGCGTACTCCGGTGGGTCAGTTACGCCGGTTGCGGTTGGATATTACCGAACAGCCGCCCATCACCAGTGATTTGACCGCAATAAAGTTACTGGATTTTTCGGTGCTGGGCAGCGGTCCGGTGATCGCCAGCATGACCGCCGACGGTACCCTGCGGGTGCAGAATATCACCTCCCGCCGCAACATGCTCACCGGTCAGGTGACCACCAGTGTCAGCGGCGGCGAATTGCCTCTGGAGTTGGAGGGGCGTGGCCTGCCTGCCCACCTGCTTCTTTCCGGTCGCGGAGACACCGTATTTCTGGTCTGGCCCGACGGTCATCTGTTACGGGTGGATAGCCGGACTCTGAGCAACCTGCGGATCGCCGAAGAGCTTTCCCTGCTGCCGGAGGGTGAAGCTCAAATCACCGCCCTCTCTTTTTTGATCGGCAAAACCACCCTGTTGGCCGGTGATTCGCAAGGCCGGGTCCGGGCCTGGTTCCGCACCCGGCCGGCGGGGGTCGCCAGTTCCGACGGGGCGACCCTGACCATGGTTCACGATCTCGGGAAGGGGCCGGCACCGGTGACCGCCTTCGGGGCTTCCATGCGCACCCGGCTGATGAGCGCCGGATTTGCCGATGGCACCGTTATGGTCTTCCATGCCACCAGCAATCAGTTACTGGTGGAGGAGCAAAGCGGCCCGGGTCCGGTGCAGGCGGTTACCCTGGCCCCACGGGAAAATCTGTTTGCCACCGTCACCCCTGCCGGTTTCACCGCCTGGAACCTCAATTCCAAGCACCCCGCCGCCAATCTCAAGACCCTGTTCGGCAAGGTGCATTACGAGGGGATGAACGAACCTCGCTACGTCTGGCAGTCGGCCAGCGGCACCGACGATTTCGAACCCAAGTACAGCCTGACCCCGCTGATTTTCGGCACCCTCAAGGCCACTTTTTATTCCATGCTCTTCGGGGTGCCCCTGGCCCTGCTGGCCGCCATCTACACCAGCGAATTCATGGACAACGGCTACCTGCGCTCCCGGCTCAAGCCCATCGTGGAGGTGATGGAAAGCCTGCCCACCGTGGTACTGGGTTTTCTCGCCGCCCTGGTGTTCGCCACCTTCGTTGAAGGGGCAGTGGCCGGAGTGCTGGCGGCCTTTTTCACCGTGCCCCTCTGTTTTGTGCTGATTGCTTACGCCCTCCAGTTACTGCCGGTGGAAACCTTTATCAGGATCTCCCGCTTCCGTTTCTACTTTCTGATCCTGCTGGCCTTGCCCCTGGGCACTTTTCTGGCCGGCCAGGTGGGGCCGATCCTGGAATTTCTGCTCTTCTCCGGCGATATCAAGGGCTGGCTCGACGGACAGGTGGGTACCGGCAGCGGCGGCTGGTTCATTATGTTCCTGCCCCTCTCCCTGCTGGCGGTGATTTTTGTATCAGCCGGCTGGATCAACCCCTGGCTGCGGGAGCAGACCGGAAACTTCAGTCGCTTTCAGGTCGGGTTGCTGGAGGTGGGCAAGTTTTTTGCCGCCGCGGTGCTGGTGATGATTCTGGCCGGGCTGCTGGCCACCCTGCTTACCGCCATGGGCTTTGATTCCCGCGGCGATTTTCCGGTGATCGGCCAGGTGATGGGCACCTACGTGCAGCGTAATGCCCTGGTGGTGGGTTTCGTCATGGGTTTTGCCATCATCCCGGCGGTTTACACCATCGCCGAGGATGCCCTGTCCAGCGTTCCCGAACATCTGCGGGCCGGTTCTTTAGCCGCCGGGGCCACCCCCTGGCAAACGGCGGTCCGGATTATCATCCCCACCGCCGCCAGCGGTCTCTTTTCGGCGGTGATGCTGGGTCTGGGCCGGGCGGTGGGCGAAACCATGATCGTGCTGATGGCCACCGGCAACACCCCGGTGATGGAATGGAACATCTTCAACGGCTTCCGTACCCTGTCGGCCAATATCGCGGTGGAGCTGCCGGAGTCGGTAATCTTCAGCACCCATTACCGGGTGCTCTTCCTGGCCGCTTTGACCCTTTTTCTGATGACCTTCATCATCAACACCATGGCCGAAGTGGTGCGCCAGCGCTTCCGCAAGCGGGCCTATCAGCTCTGATTTTTCAAGGACAAGCAACGTGAGTCAGCCGATTTTTGAAACCGATTTAACCATGCCGGACAGCACGGCCAAGTCACAGGCGGCGACCAACGGCGGCGGCTACGGCGGCGGCCGGGCCGGTCGGGTCTGGCGCAAGGCGCCGGGGAGGGGAGCCACCCTGGCGGCCCACGGCCAGCCCATGGTCTGGCTGGCCGGCGGGATGCTGGCCATCTGCGTGGCCATGATCATCGCCCTGGTGGTGCTGGTGACCATCAGGGGCATGGCCACCTTCTGGCCCGGTCCCATGGTCAGCTTCGAGCTGGCCGACGGTAAGGTGATCAGCGGTGAGATTACCCGCACCGGCTCCTACCAGCCCCGCCGGGATTTGATTGAATCCCTGCCGTTGGCGTTCCAGGCTCGGGCGGAAAAATTGCTGGCGGCCAACGACGGGATTTCCCACCGTGAACTGGTGCGGACCGGCAACTTCGAACTGGACGGCGATCACTTCAGTTGGGTCAGCGACTTCACCGTGGCCAGCAGACGATACCCCAAGTGGGGTGTGGTGCTGGAACGCCTCACCTGGGGCCGTTTCTACGGTGAACCCCGTGAATTCATGATCGACGGTCGGGTGGTGGCCGAGACTCCCGAGGCCACCTGGAGCCGGTTTGAAAAATATCACGGCGAAATACGCCAACGCTGGCAGGAGCGCCGCCGCCTGGAGAGCAAGGCCCTGGGCAAGGTTAATCACGCCCAGGAACGGGCCCGGCTTCAGGTGCGGGCCGCCGAGTTGGCGGTGCAGCAGGCCCGGGCTCAACACGGCATGAACTCCGCTTCCTACTTCCAGGCCCGGGAGGAGTTGGCTCGTCAACAAACGATCTACGCCGAGGCCGAGATCGGCTTTGCCGCCGAATATGATCGAATTCGAGAGCAGATCAACGCCTTGAACCGGGAGAACGACCGCTACCAAATGCGCTTTATCACCTACGACGGCCACGAGAAAACGATGGGGCTGGCCGAGGTGGTGCGGGCCTATCCCGCCAACCAGTTGAGCCTGTTCAGCCGGATCGGCGTTTATCTGGATCGCTGGGTCGAATTTTTACGCGACGATCCCCGCGAGGCCAACAGCGAGGGCGGGGTGTTTCCGGCCATCTTCGGCACCGTGGTGATGACCCTGATCATGGTGATCTTCGTGGTCCCCTTCGGGGTGCTGGCCGCCCTTTACCTGCGGGAATACGCCAAGGCCGGGCCGCTGATCAGTGTCATCCGAATTGCGGTCAACAACCTGGCCGGGGTGCCCAGCATCGTTTACGGGGTGTTTGGTCTGGGCTTTTTTTGCTACCTGGTGGGCACCAGCATCGACCAGCTTTTCTTCAGCGCCAAACTGCCCTCGCCCACCTTCGGTACCGGCGGCATCCTTTGGGCCAGCCTGACCCTGGCCCTGCTGACCCTGCCGGTGGTGATCGTGGCCACCGAGGAGGCCCTGGCGGCGGTGCCTGGCTCCATGCGGGAAGGTTCCTACGCCTCCGGAGCCAGCAAGTGGCAGACCATCCAGCGCATCGTGCTGCCCCGGGCCATGCCCGGGATCATGACCGGGATGATTCTGGCCATGGCCCGGGGGGCCGGCGAGGTGGCCCCCCTGATGCTGGTGGGGGCGGTAAAGTTGGCCCCGGAACTGCCCATCGACGGCTTCGCCCCCTTTGTCCACCTGGAGCGGAGTTTTATGCACCTGGGCTTTCATATCTACGACCTGGGTTTTCAGAGCCAGAACAGCGAGGCGGCCATTCCCATGGTCTTCACCACCACCCTGTTGCTGATCCTGATCATCACCCTGCTGAACCTGGGGGCGATTTTCATGCGGAACCGGCTGCGCAAGAAGTTTGTGGTGAGCGCCATTTGATTTCGGCGGTTTCTTTCCCCTGGGAACAGGGGCCGCCTTGAATTGTCAAACGCCGGGTCGTGAGCCTGGTGAACGATTGAAGCAGGAGTGGAAAGCAGGATGGAACAGCATACGGAAATCGAAAAATTGGCCACCAACGGCAACGGCAATCCTTTACCTTTGTTTGAAGAACGGAGCGGGGAGGGGCGGTTGCAGGCCATCGCCGCCGGCCGGTGGTTCCCGCCGGAGGTCGATCCCAAAATCGACCGCGAGGAGATCGTGCTGGAGATCGAGAATTTTTGCCTCTGGTACGGGGACTCCCAGGCCCTGTTCGATGTTTCGATGAAAATCCCCCGGGGCAAGGTCACCGCCTTGATCGGTCCCTCCGGCTGCGGCAAGTCGACCCTGTTGCGTTCGGTCAACCGGCTCAACGATCTGGTGGATTCGGTGCGGGTCGGCGGCGAGATGCGGCTCTACGGCGACTCCATTTACGCCAAAGGGGTCGATGTGATCGAGTTGCGCAAGCGGATGGGGATGGTGGCCCAGAAGCCCAATCCCTTTCCCATGACCATTTATGAAAACGTGATCTATCCGTTGCGGATCGACGGGATCAATGACCGCAGGGTTCTCGATGAGGTTTGTGAAAAATCGCTGCGAGGGGCCGCCCTCTGGGAAGAGGCCAAGGATCGCCTGCAGCAGAGCGCCTTGGGGCTGTCCGGCGGCCAGCAGCAGCGACTTTGTGTGGCGCGGGCCATCGCTTCCGAACCCGAGATTTTGTTGATGGACGAGCCCTGTTCGGCCCTGGACCCCATCGCCACCGCCAAGATTGAGGATCTGATCGATCAACTCCGGGGTGAATACACCATCCTGATCGTTACCCACAACATGCAGCAGGCGGCCCGGGTCAGCGACTACACCGCCTTCATGTACCTGGGCCAACTGGTTGAATATGGACCGACCATGTCCATCTTCAAAAAACCCAAGCTCAAGGAAACCGAGGATTATATCTCCGGCCGTTTCGGATGATCCGGCGGCGGAGAGCGCAGATAACAGGGATTCGCGGTTTGGAATCCACCAACTAAAAACATAAGGAGAACGGGATCATGAAGAAGAAGATTATTGCCGTCGCACTGCTGGCCGGCCTGGGTTTTGGCCTGGGCTGCACCACCACCCCCTCCACCTCGGTGGCCGGCAACGGAGCGGCTGCCGCTTCGGAAGTAAGCGCCGCCCAGTATGCCAGGGACGGCTTTACCACCCGGATGGACCGGCGCGGCCACCTCTGGGTCTTTTATGCGGGCAGCAAGGCTTTGACCGACTACGACAGCAAGGGAGCCCCGGCGGTGCATAATGTTCGCCCCCTGGCCGGTCCCAGCCGAATTACCATGAGAGAAGCGGTGGATGGTACCATTGATGCCTACCTGTTGGCCAAGCCCGGTTTTGCCACCCGGATGGATCGGCGCGGTCATCTCTGGGTATTTGAGGCCGGCAGTCAGGCCTTGGCGGACTACGACAGCAAGGGAGCCCCGGCGGTGCATAACGTGCGGCCCCTGGCCGGTCCTCAGCGAGTTACCATGCGCGAGGCCAAGGACGGCACCATCGACGCCTACCTCAAGGCCCCCGATTATACCCGGTAAGCCCGGTGATAATGAGGCGCTTAAACCATCCTGACCCGAGTTGTATTTGCTAGCCGTTCGGCGGCGACGTGCCCGCTTGACCGTCATTTTTAGGCTGCCGACGCCGTCGAACGGATGTTTTTATCCCATGAGGATTACTTGCCATGTCCCAGATTTTTCTGCGCGAGATCGAAAAACTGAAGGCTCATTTGGTTTACCTTTTCAAGCTGGTGGAAGTGAACTACACCCTGGCCTGTCGTTCGCTCAATGAAGGTGACGATGCGGCGGCCGAGGAGGTCTACCGCCACGAGAAGGAGGTTGATGACAAGAAAATCGATCTCCAGGAGGAGTGTTTCAAAATTATCGCTTTGCATCAGCCGGTGGCCTTTGATCTCCGTTTCATCATGGCCGCCCTCAAGTTCAACAACGACCTGGAACGGATCGGGGATTTGGCGGTCAGCATCGCCAACCGGGCCCAGGCGCTCCATGAATTGCCGACGGTGGATCTGCCTTTCGATGTGGGTAAAATGGCCAACCATGTCCACTCCATGCTGAACAACAGCCTGGATGCCCTGATCAAACTTGACCAGGATCTGGCGGTGGAGGTGATCAGTGGTGAGGAGACGGTTGATGAGATGCACCGCTCGAATCTTGCCAGGATCAAGGAAGAGATTGTCAAGAATCCGGAGCATATCGACGCCCTGGTCAACTATCTTTCCGTTTCCCGCTATCTTGAAAGGATCGCCGACTACACCACCAACCTTGCCGAAGAGGTGATTTATATCGTCGAGGGTGAAATCGTCTACCATCTGCATCAGGAAGAAAAATAGTGGATGAATAAACCCCTTGCGGTGGTCGGCATAAAAACTCGTTCGGCGGCCCCCGATCCGGGCCGCTGTCTGGAATTGCTGGATCTGCCCGCCGATGATCCCGCCGCCTTGCCTTTTGCGCCGGGCGACTGCACCGCCGGTAGTGAAAATGAGCTGCAAGTGGCGGTGATCGGCAGTCGACAGGAAGTTGATCTTCCCCTGGCCATCGCCGCCTCCGGCTACTACGCCGATGTGGCTCGCCGGGCCGCCAGCGGTGATGCCTCGCCCCAACTGGCCCGCCACCTGGAGGATTATCTGGCCGACAACCCCGAGCAGGTCTGGGAAAACTCATGGGTGCGCTTTCCCTTTGCCCGTCTGGGTTGCCATGCCCGCAACATTCTCCTGCAGGATCTCCAGGCCGACAAAAAAAATCCCGCCGGCCGACCCCGCACCGACAGCAAGCGGTGTTTCCTGGTCCGCGACGGCGAGTGCTGGCTGCGTTTGCCCATCAGCTACCTGCTCAAGCTGGCTCTGGCCGAGGTGGTGGATGAGGCCCGTACCGCTTGTCCCCTGATCAGGGCCGGAGGCCGGCGACTGATGGATCATTTTCTCAACGACAACACCTCGCCGGAAACCTTTTCCTTTCATGTAGTGGCAGCCCGGCCCGGCTGGAGTGTGGGGCGTAACCTGGCCCGGGAAACCGCCAAACGTTTTCTCTTCAGCCACCTGTTGCTGCTTTACGCCAACCGGCGTTTCGGCCTGCTGGGCCATGGGCAGCGGGCGCTGATCTTTTTTTCTCCCCATCCTCCCGTGCGTCAGCGCCGGCTCAACGACGGCATCTCCGACGCCTTTTATCGGGAACTCTTTATGAGTCCCTGTCTTTCGGGTTGGGACGAAGGGGAGGACAAGCATCGCTACATGGAACTCTGCCACCGGACCCTGAGCCGCAGCCAGCTCAATGCGGTGAGCAAGCTGCGGGAGGCTGGGATCATTGCCAATAACCTGGTGGTTTTGCCCCATACCTCCAATATCAGCCTGGCCAACAACGGCACCCATGTCAGCCTGGGCAGCCGCTGGCTCGGCGGCCTGCTGGCGGCCGAGGCCGCCGGCAAGGGCGGTTTTGGTCCGGCCCACGAAAAATACCTGGGAGATCTGACGGTCAAGGTGGTGGAGCATTTTCTGCCGCTTTTTGTCGGCATCTACAGCGCCGCCCCTTATCGGCTGGCCTTCGAGGATTTTCATCCCGAACGGGTGCTGGGCTTTCTCCCCCATGAGTTGGATTACAGCCATTTACGAATGCTTTGGCGGCGCTGGCGGGGCAAGGCTCGCAACCGGCTGCTGGGCCGTTCCCTGACCCCTTTCGGGCCGGTGCGGCTCGATCATTGGCTGGGCCGGTTGCTGGGCCTTAAGGGCGACCTGGTGCCCGATCATCGCTTGCTGGACTATCCGGTGGCTCTGCTGGCCACCGACCGCCACAGCGCCCAGGACGGAACCCTGGGCAACGAGCAGCGGCTCAAGGAAGATCTCCACGCCCTGGGGATCATCGACCGCCGGCTATCTCTGTACCAGTTCTGCAAGTTGCGGGAGCATGCCAAGATGGGTTTTTCCGGGTTCGAAGCCCGCTACTATTCGCTCTTTGCCGGGCTGGAGCGGGATCTGGGGGCGGCCACCGATCTCCAGGCGCTGCTCAACTGCCTGGCCTTCAAATATATGCTGAACGGCCGGGTGAACCATGAACTGATCCCCGCTCAACCGCGGGTTGAGAGCGAGCGCCGCCAGATTATTTTCGGGGCCGCCATCGGGTTGCCCACCTTTTTTGTCCGGAAGGAGAGCGGTAACCGGTTTCTGTTGCAGATCATCGCCCGGACTGAGGGGGTGCGGCCCAGTCGGCGCTATCCCGGCTACCTGCGGGTGGGCCGGCAGGAGTATTGCCTGGCTTTGCTGGCGTTGATCCGGGAAGATGCCGCCGACTTGGTTGAGATGTTCAATCTGGCGCCATTGTTGGCCGATCTGGAGCAGCGTCTGCTCGATCCGAGCCACGCGGTCGCCGGGCGGTTGCTGGCGGGCATCATGAAACAGGCCGGTTACCGGGCCGATGCCGACCCCGGCCGGTTGCCGGCCGCCCAATTCAACCTGGCGGCGGAGCGTTACTATCGGGGCGGCCTGCGCAACGATTACCTGCGGGAAGGGTTGAATTTTCTCACCGACGACCTGGTGGAACTGGCAGCGGCCCGCACCCCGCCGGCCCAATTGGCCAGGCGGGGCTTGGGTGAGCTTTGCAACGGCTGGGGTCCGGTTTCCACCCTGGCCGCTCTCAGAGGCGGAGTGCTCAACGATGATCTGGCCGAGGATGATGCCGCCAGACTTCTTAAACTGCTGATTTTAACGGAAGAGAACAACCGGTTTGAGGAACGATGCACCAGTATTTGAGCCGTAATGCCGGCCGGGTAATCGACGAGGAGCTGTTCGGCGATCGGATTGTCCGTTTTCTCTACTCCCGGGTGCGGGAGCGGGCGCCGCGTCTTTTTGCCCTGGCCCTGAGTCCCCGGGTCTCATCATTGCTGGGCTGGCTCAATTTCGATCTGCCCCTGGTCCCGGCCCTGCTGGGCAATCGGCGTTTTCTGGGCCGTTGCGGCCTGGATTTGAGCGAATGTCTGCAGCCACCGGAGTTTTTCACCACTCCCCGGCGGATCTTCGAGCGCCAGATCGATTATGTTCGCTACCGGCCCCTGCCGGAGGGGGACGGGGCGGTGGTCTGCCCCGCCGACGCCCGGCTGCTCCTGGGTTCCCTGGCCGCCGACTCCCCGTTGCTGATCAAGGATAAATTCTTTGCCTATCCCGAGCTGCTGGGCCGGGACCGCAGCCCATGGCACCAGGTGTTTGCCGCCGGCGAGTTTGCCGCCTTCCGTTTGACCCCGGACAAATACCACTACAACCATCTGCCGGTTTCCGGCCGGGTGGTGGATTTTTACCGGGTGGACGGCTGTCACCACTCCTGCCATCCCGCAGCGGTGGTGGCGGTGGCCACTCCCTATTCCGCCAACGAGCGGGTGGTGACCATCATCGACAGCGACGTGGAGGGCGGCAGCGGGGTGGGGCGGGTGGCGATGATCGAGATCACCGCCCTGATGATCGGCCAGGTGGTGCAGTGTTACAGCGAAAGGGGCTATGCCGATCCCCGTCCCCTGGAGGTGGGGATGATGGTCAAACGGGGCTGTCCCAAAAGCCTTTACCGGCCCGGCAGCAGCACCGATATCCTGCTCTTTGAGCCGGGTCGGATCGAGTTCGCCGCAGACTTGCGGCGGCTGCGGCAGCGGACCGATCCGCAAAGCGCCTACGCTCGATTGCCGGGCGGCTATCCGCCGGAGATCGATGTGCGGGTGCGCTCATTGTTAGCCAGGCCCGCCGGGTCGGAGGCTGGAGGATGAACAACTTGCTTTTTGTCATGCTTTTAGGGGCGCTGCTCAATCCGTTGATTTGGCGACTGGGGCGGCTGTTGCCCGGTGAACGCTGGCAGTTCCTGGCGTCCTTTCCCCGACGGCCCTTACCGGCCGGCGGCTGGGAAGGGGTCAATCTGACATTTTACGGTTTTATCATCGCCATTGCCGGGCTGTTGGCGGTGGCCCTCTTTATCGTGTTACTGGCGGCCCTGGGCCTGCCTCCTGCCGGAATCCTGCTGCTGGTCGTCGTGGTCTTGAGCGGGGCGGTACTCGCTTCCAAGCTGGTGGCCCGGCTGGTGGAAAAGAAGAAAAATACCTTCACCGTGGCCGGGGGGGCCACGGTGGGTCTGTATCTGCTGCCCCTGCTGCTTTGGTTGTTGGAGCGCCACCCCCCGCTGTGGTCGTTTTTCAGCGGCGGCTCCGGGGGCACTGCAAGCGGCTTCAGCGGCTCCGCCCTGATGTTGCCGCTGCTGGCCGCCCTGGCCACCGCCTTTATCATTGGTGAAGGACTGGGCCGCCTGGCCTGCCTCAGCTTCGGCTGTTGCTACGGTAAGCCCCTGAACGGGTTGCCCCCGGTCAGCCGGCGTTTCTGGGCGCCCTGGGCCACCGTTTACCACGGTGATTGCAAGAAAATTGTCTATGCCCACCGCCTGGCCGGCGCCGCCACCATTCCGGTACAACTGCTCACCGCGCTGCTCTACGTCAATACCGGAGTTTTGGCCACCTGGCTTTATCTGGAAGGGATGTTCGGGGCCGCCTTCCTGGTGGCCGCCGTCACCGCTATGGGCTGGCGGGTGGTGGCCGAAATGTGGCGGGCCGATTATCGGGGTGAGGGCCGGATCAGCGCCTATCAGTTGAGCAACATGGTCAACATCGTTTTTTGCCTGCTGCTCTTTTGGCTGCTGCCCGTCGTCGGCGTTGCGCCCCACCTGCCCGACGGTCTGGCGGCCCTGTGGCGGCCGGAAATATTGCTGTTGCTGCTGGCTGTCTGGTTGCTGTTGCTGGGTTATTTCGGTTTGAGCCGGGTCACCGGGGCCAGGATAGATTTTTATCTGCATCGGGATAGAATTTGATTTTTCTCAACCAATTAAGAGGTTTTGGTCATGAATGGAAAAGAGTTGGCGACTGAGAAGAAAAAAACATCCGGGAACGGGAAAAAACCGGGCAAGTCGGTGACTGCAGGCCGCAGCGAAGTGCGCAAGGGGCTTCTGGGGTACACGATAATGCGCCACACCGCCATGCTGGTCCACAACCCGGAAAAACAGGTAATTGATGCCGGTTTCATTGCCATCTCCTTAGAGGTCGGCAAAACCCCCGTGGTAGCCATGGTTCCTCTAAAGAAGAAAAAAGCCCCTGCCGACGGCGGGCATGCAGCAACAGCAAACCGGGTGGGCGATGGTGGAGCGGCGGCGGGGCAGGGGGGGGGCGGCTGCTGCTCAGGGGGATGGTGGCGGCCGACGTGCTGACCATCGAGGAGTGTTTCCGGCGGCGGTCGGCGGTGGCCAGCCAACCGGAATTTGCGCAGGCTCAGTTGCGGCGATTGCTCACCGAACTGAGTGATTTGCGGGTCTGGATTCTGCGGCGCAGCGCCCACTCCCGCTATCACGCGGCGGTGAAAAGTGAACAGTTGGACCCGGCGGATCGGGCCGGGATTGAAAACCTGCGCCATTACCTGGCCTTCCGCTCCCGCGATCTGCGCGACTTGCAGGATCGGCTCTCCACCCTGGGCTGCTCCTCTCTGGGCCGCTCCGAAGTGCATGTGATCGACGCCATCGAGCGGGTTTTGAACCTGCTGCGCCGGGTGTTGCTGCCGGAGGCGCCGCCGGTGGGGCTGAGCGGCAAGGCCATCGACCGTAAAAAAGGCTACGAGTTGCTGGCTCGCAACACCCTGCGGCTGCTGGGTCCGGCCCCGGCCCGGCGCTCGGTGCGGCTGATGGTGACCATGCCCTCGGAGGCCGCCGATGATTTCGGCCTGGTTAAACAACTGGCGGCATCGGGGATGGATGTGGCCCGGATCAACTGCGCCCATGACGATGCCGAGGCCTGGCTGCGGATGATCGAACATATCCGCCGGGCCGCCGCCGAGGTCAAGCGGCCCATCACCATCGCCGCCGACCTGGCCGGCCACAAGATTCGTACCGGTCCCCTGGAGCGGGAGGTCGGGGTGCTTCATCTGCGGCCCAAGCGGGACCGCTTTGGCCGGGTGTTGAGCCCGGCCCGGCTGCGGTTGCTCAACCCCGGCGCTCCGGCCGATGAAACCCTGGCCGATCTGCTGCGGCAGCAGGTGGTGCTGGCCGGGGAGGACGGAGCGGCGGTCGCTTTGCAACCCGGCGACCGCTTGCGCTTCACCGACTCCCGTGAGGCCAGGCGGGTAATGGTTGTTGAAAGTGTCGATGAATATGGGGCTTGGGCAACTTTGAACCAGGCCAGCTTTCTGATCAACGGGATTGCCTGGCGTTTGCACCGGTCGCCGGCCGGTGAGCCGCTGGCGACCGACGATAACCTGGATTTGGCGGCGGCGGACGGCACTGCCGACCAGCAGGATGAGGGCAAGATTCAGGGCACCTTCAGCGGCATTGCCGATGAGCCGGTGACCATCCGCCTGCGCCGCACCGACCACCTGCTGCTGACCAGGGGGCAGGAACCCGGCCGGGAGGCCCCCCGCGATGCCGGCGGGATGCCGGTGGGGCCGGCCCGGATCGCCTGCACCATGCCGGAGGTCTTTAGGGTGTTGCGGGTGGGTCAGGCGGTTTGGATCGATGACGGCAAGTTCGGCGCCAAGGTGGTGGAAATCGACGAGGTGGGCGCTCTGCTGGAAATCACCGCCTGTCGTCCCGGCGGTGCCCGTCTCCAGGCCGACAAGGGGCTTAATTTTCCCGGCCTGGACCTGGGCCTGCCGGGGCTGGCCCGCCACGATCTGGCAGCCTTGAAGGTGCTGGCCGGCAAGGTGGAGGTGATCAACTTTTCCTTTGTCGAAACCGGGGCCCATATCTGCGAACTGCTGGCGGCCCTGCGCCAGTTCGGGGCTGCCGGCACCGGGGTAATCGCCAAGATCGAAACCGCCCGCGCCTTCCACAACCTGGCGGAGATCGCCCTGGCCGCCATGGGCCGGGTGCCCTTCGGGATCATGATCGCCCGCGGCGATCTGGCGGTGGAGGTGGGGCCGGAGCGGCTGGCCGAAGTGCAGGAGGAAATCCTCTGGCTGGCCGAGGCCGGGCATCTGCCGGTGGTCTGGGCCACCCAGGTGATGGAGACCCTGGTCAAGAAGGGGGTGATCTCCCGGCCGGAGCTGACCGACGCCGCCATGGCCGAACGGGCCGAATGCGTGATGCTCAACAAGGGTCCCTTCATCGAAAAGGCCCTGCACAGCCTGGACAGTATTCTCAGCCGGATGCAGGAGCACCAGCGCAAAAAAAGCGCCCGCCTGCGCGCCCTCAAATGGGGCAAATCGTAATCGTCCAGCAGCACCGCATCTTCGGGCGATCAGCCAGGCTTGCGTACAGGAGTACGCGGCGCCTGGCTGCTTGCCCGAACCTGCGGCACTGCTGAACGATTACGTTTCGCTAAACCGGTAAGTTGGTGCACCTGGTTAACGCTTACGGCAAATCGCGCCGGTTTGACCGGGGCAGTCAATGGCATTCAATCAAACCAACGGGGGGTAATCTGTGGCAGCCCGGAAAAAGAAAAAAATTTTTGTGCTGGACACCAACGTTATTCTGCATGACAGCACCTGCCTCTACCACTTCGACGAACATGACATCGTGGTGCCGATCCCGGTGCTGGAGGAGCTGGATCAATTCAAGAAGGGCAATCAGTCGGTAAACTTCCACGCCCGCGAGTTCGCCCGGGCCCTGGATGAACTCTGCGGGGCCAAGCTCTTCAACGGCGGGGCCAGTATCGGGTTGGGCCGGGGCTTGATCCGGGTCAAGCTTGAGCGGCGGATGCATGAAGACCTGGTGGATAATTTCAGCAACAAGGCCGACCACCAGATCCTCAATATCGCCTACTGCCTGGCCAAGGAAGACCCCGCCCGGTCGGTGGTCCTGGTCAGCAAGGATGTCAACCTGCGGATGAAGGCCAAGGCCGTGGGGATCATGGCCGAGGATTACAAGACCGACCAGGTCAAGAACGTGGAAACCCTCTACAAGGGCCATCGCCTGTTGGCGGGGGTGCCGGACGAGGTTTTTGCCGGCCTGTACAACGGCAGCAACGAGTTTCCGCTGGCCGACCTGCCCCTGGGCGAGGGGCTGAGCAGCAACGAATACCTGGTGCTGCGCAACGAAAGCCGCTCCGCCCTGGGCTGGTTTGATGCGGCTGCCGGGGTGATCCGGCGGGTGGAAAATTGACCTCCTACGGGATCACCCCTCGCAACGCCGAGCAGAGTTTCGCCCTGGACGCCCTCTGTAACGACGAAATTCCGCTGGTGACCATCACCGGCAAGGCGGGCACCGGCAAGACCCTGCTGGCCCTGGCCGCCGCCCTGCGCCAGCGCCGCCACTACCACCAGATCTTCATGGCCCGGCCGGTGGTTCCTTTAAGCAGCAAGGATATCGGTTTTCTGCCCGGTGATATCGAGGCCAAGCTCGATCCCTACATGCAACCGCTCTACGACAACCTGGGAGTGATGCAGATGGCGGAGAAGAGTCAGTCCGGCGGCAAACCGATTGCCGAACTGCTGGAGGAGAAAAAGCTGGTGGTGGCCCCCCTGGCCTATATCCGGGGCCGCTCCCTGGTCAAGGTCTTCTTCATCGTCGACGAGGCCCAGAACCTGACCCCCCATGAAATCAAGACCATCATCACCCGGGCCGGCGAAGGGACCAAAGTGGTCTTCACCGGCGATATTTTTCAGATCGACCACCCCTACCTGGACAGTCACAGCAACGGCCTGAGCTACCTGATCGAAAAGATGCAGGGCCAGCGCCTCTACGCCCACATCAACCTGGAAAAGGGCGAGCGTTCGGAGCTGGCCGAACTGGCCAGCAACGTTTTGTAGCGGCCATGCCGTGGGGGGGCGAGGCGAGACCGCCTGCCCTCAAGACAGGCGTTCGGCAATCCACAATTTAATCAAAGCTTGTCTGGTAACACCGAGGCGTTGGGCCTGTTGGTCCAGGCCGACGACGACCCAGGTCGGAAAATCCACATTGACCCGTTTGGTCTCAATGTTGGGCCTGCGGGCTTTGGCCCAGTCGATATGCGAGTTTATATCCTCGCCGGCATCGAATTTCTTGTCCAAATCACTTGCTTTCATAGTGTTCCACCTCTTCCGGCCTGGCTCGTCTAACCGAGATGATCCGGATATTTTGGCCTCTTATGGTCCAGATTGCCGTCCAATGCTTATTGCCGATCTTGCCGATGGCAATGAAACGCGGTTCGTCACCGGTACGGGCAGGTGCCTCCAGTAAGCGGGGGTCATCCCACAATGCCCGGGCCTCTTCAAAATCGATGCCGTGCTTGATACTGTTTGCTCTGCTTTTGTCAGGATCATATTCAAACATGGGATAAAAATACCACTAAAATTATACATAATCAACACAAGTACGAGTAACCAAAAAAATATCAAACACCAACCGATTTATAACCCGCCCCCTCTACCATGTCGTAACCGGTGAGTAAGGTCCGGCTGCGGCCAGGGTTGTGCTGCTGCTCCGTCGGCCGATGCTACCGGGATGGCCCCTTGCCTGCAGTGCTTGGGCAAGCGGGATCGAGGCGGCCTGGCCGCTGGACAACGACGATGAGAGGTGGGAGATGGAGATCGCTAAGAAGTATTTTCGGAGCATCTGGCTGTCGGATACCCATCTGGGCAGCCGGGGGGCGGTGGGTGAGCCGCTTTATGGTTTTCTGCGGGACACCGAATCGGAGTACCTCTATCTGGTGGGCGACATTATCGATATCTGGAAACTCAAGCGGCGCTGGCACTGGCCTGAGGTCAACGATCGGATCATGGCCCTGGTCCTGGAAAAGGCCCGCAACGGCACCCAAGTGATCTATATCCCCGGCAACCATGATGAAGCCTTGCGACCCTATGCCGGGCGCTGCTTCAACGGGGTGGCGATTCAGGGCGAAGCGATCCATGAAACCGCTGCCGGCCTGCGGTTGCTGGTCTGCCACGGTGACGAGTTTGATTGCGTGGTGCAGCAGCGCAAATGGCTGGCCAAGCTCGGTGGCCTGGCCTATGACGGGCTGCTGGCGGTCAACCGCTGGTTCAACCATGGCCGGCGCTTGCTGGGGCTGAATTATTGGTCGTTTTCCGCCTATCTTAAAAACCGGGTTAAGCAGGCTGTCAACTTTGTGGGCCGCTTCGAGGACCGGGTGGCGGCGGCGGCGCGGCGGCATGAGGTCGGCGGTTTGGTCTGCGGGCATATCCACCAAGCAGCCCGCCGCGAGCTGGAGGGCTTGCTCTATCTCAATACCGGCGACTGGGTGGAAAGCTGCACCGCCTTAACCGAGTGCCATGACGGCGCTCTTGAGTTACTGCGCTGGACGGAAATGGGCCTGGTGCCGTTGGCGACCGCCGTTCCGTGGCAGTCTCCTCGGGCCGCTTCTTCATCGCTTCCGCGCCGGAATCCAGCCCCCATCGGTCAAAGAGCCGCCGCCCGCGAGGCCGAGGCGGCGTAAACAAAAAAAGAGGCGTTGCCGCTCCCGGTTGCGCCCCAGTCCAAAACGACTTGAACCATGAAGATCGCCATCATCAGCGATGCCTGGCATCCCCAGGTCAACGGGGTGGTCACCACCCTGACTCGCACCACGGAGACCTTGCGGGAATGGGGGCATGAACTCTGCCTGATCACCCCCGAGCAATTCCGGGCCATGGCCTGCCCCGGCTATCCCGAGATCGCCCTGGCGCTGTGGCCCTACCGCAAGGTGGCCGCCAAGCTGGAGGCATTTCAGCCGGAGGCCATTCATATCGCCACCGAAGGGCCGTTGGGCTGGGCCGCCCGCCGTTACTGCCGCCGTCGGGGGCTGAGCTTCACCACCTCCTACCATACCCGTTTCCCCGAATATCTGCGGTTGCGACTGCCGGTGCCGTTGCCGCTTTCCTACGCGGTGGTGCGCCGTTTCCACGAGGCCGCCGCCCGGACCATGGTGGCCGCCCCCTGGCTGGCGGAAGAGCTGAGCCAGCGGGGGTTTTCCCGGCTCTGTCTCTGGTCGCGGGGGGTGGACACCGAAGTTTTCCGGCCCCGGGAAAAGGAGTTTATGACCACCCCCCGGCCGATTTTGCTCTATGCCGGGCGGGTGGCGGTGGAGAAGAGTATAGAGGATTTCCTGCGGCTGCCGGTGGGCGGCAGCAAATATGTGATCGGCAACGGGCCGGACCTGGAGATGCTGCGTGCCCGCTACCCGGAAGTTTATTTCACCGGCTATCGCTGGGGCGAGGATCTGGCCCGCCATATTGCCGCCGCCGACGTTTTCGTCTTCCCCAGCCGCACCGACACCTTCGGCCTGGTGATGCTGGAGGCCATGGCCTGCGGGGTGCCGGTGGCGGCCTACCCGGTGCCGGGGCCGGCGGGCCTGGTGGTCAACGGCGAAAACGGTTGGCTGGCGGAAGATCTCGGCCGGGCGGTGGTGGCCGCCCTGGAAGTTGATCCGGAAAAGTGCCGGACCTTTGCCACCGACTACTCCTGGACCAAATGCACCGGCCAGTTTCTGGCTAATCTGCAACCTGTTGCACTGACTGCCTCCGCCACGGCACCGCCGGTGGCGGCCTCCGGCGGACCGTGATTGTGATTTTTTAAAGCTGCAACAGCGCCAGCTTTTCCGGGGAGCGTTTGGCTTGTTTTTTCAGGTCGGCCAACGTGGAGAATATCTCTTCCTGGGAGTAGCAGCGCACCCCGGGAGGGAGGGTCAGCATGGCGGCGCTGACGGTCAGCAAGGGGAAGCGGCGAGGATTGCCTTCGCGGTCCTGGCCTGAGATGTAGCCGTTTTGCTGGTCCTCCCGGCTGTAGATGCTGACCACGTCGGAGGCGAAGCGGCGGGTCAGTTCGGCGATCAATTCCCGGTAGGGGTCGACCTCTGGCTGTTCGGCGGACAGGCCGAAGCCGATAAAAAAATCATCGCCCCCCACATGGCCGACGAAGCAGCGGTTGCGGTTGGCGGTTTCCTTGAGCAGGTCGGCGAACATGATAATTGCCCGATCGCCGTTGCGCAGGCCGTAAAGATCGTTGAAGGGCTTGAAGTTGTCGAAATCGAAATAACAGAAGATGCAGCCATTTTCGCCGTCGCTGATCCCCTCGGCGATAAAGCGGCTGATCTGGAAGTTGCCGGGCAGCCGGGTCAGCGGGTTCGAGTCGCGGGCCTCCTCCAGGTTTTTTTCGAACAGCAGTTTGAGCAGGGCGTTGGCGCTGAGAAAACCGAGGTATTTGCCGTTTTCGGTCAGCACGGTGCCCTCGCTTTCCGGGTTCATCGAGAAGATTTCGAGAATTTTTTCCACCGGGGTATGGATATCGGCGGTGGTCAGGCGGGTGATGAACCGGGTGATCTGGCCTTCATCCCGAACCTCGCGGTTGCGGAGAATATCTTTGCCGTAAGGGGAATAGACGTATTCCTTAATATCTTTCTCCCGGATCACCCCCACCGGCTCCTGGTTGGGATTGATCACCGGGAACATGGTATGCCCCTGGTAGCGGCTGAAGGTTTCCAGGACCTTTTCCATTTTGGTTAGCCGGCCCTTTTTGCGGTAAAGAGGAATCGGGTGTATCTGCTCCAGATGCCGCATAATCGGTTCGCGGTCATGCTTGCGGCTGCGCCGGTTGCCGGCCTGCAACTCGGCAACCACCGGATAGGTTTCCAGGATCTCCCCGCTGTTCAAGGTGGGGCGCTGGATCAGGTAGCCCTGGACGTAGTCGCACCCCACCAGGTGGCAGGCGTGAAAATCGTCCTCCCGTTCCACTCCTTCGGCAATGATGGTGTTCCCCAGAGTGCGGGCCATGTTGATGGTGGAGGCGACAAACAATTTTTTCCGGCGGTTGCCGGCCAGATCGTCGATAAAGAAGCGATCGATTTTCAGAAAATCCGGTTCGCTGTGGTAAAGCATCTGCAAGCCGGAAAGGCCGGTGCCGAAATCATCAATGGCAAACTTGAACATCTCGCCGCGAAAGTTGCTCAGTTGGGCCTTGATTGCCTTCAGGCCGATGCCGTCGTGGAGAATCTGCATGTTTTCCTCATGTCGCTCGGAGATCTCATAGACGAAGGTGCCGGGCATAATGCCGTAACGCAACACGAAATCATACAGCGAAATATGGACGCCGCTGCCCGCATCGGAGAGCAGGCGGTTGTCAAGGTTGTAAAACAGCTTGAGGCGGTGGTGGAAGGGGATGGTGGTGAATTTGTTGATGGCCTTGTCCCGTAGGGCCAGTTCCACTTCCGGCAGCCGGCCGTCGGCGTGGGCGGCGTTGAACAGGGCCATCGGCGAGGTGTAACCCAGGCGGTCCTGTTGGCGTAACAGGGCCTCGCAACCCTCGCAGACCCCGGTATGGATGTTGACAATGGGCTGGAGCGCGAAATCCAACTCCTCCACCGCCCGCCGCCAATAGGCTGCCGAATTCCGGCCGGCACCCACCACCTCTGGCGGCGGCAAGACCCCCCGCCAGCCGGCCGGCGGGCCATCGGCCAGAGGCGGATTATCCCGCTTCAAGGCAAAGGGCGGCGGCATGAGCAGATCTGCACCGGGGGGCGCGGGTTGGCGGCCTAAGCCCCCCGCAACCGCCTCAAGCGCCGGCGAAAGCGGTTTCATGGCGGATGCCTCCCGGCACGGAGCCCGGTGACGATGTTCTCCCGGCGCCAACGCGGGTGGGCGAAGCGAAATGCTCACCCTGGCGGTTGAGGTCGGCGTTGATCTCAAAGAGTTCGTGCAGGCGCATGGCTTTGAGCAGCTCGGCGATGGTCAGCGGTGTGCGCACCAGGCGCAGGGTGCCCTCGCAACGGGCTAAAGCCTTGTAAAGCAGCAGCAGCTTGCCGATCCCGGAGCTGCCGATATAGGTCAGCTCTCCCAGGTCGAGGACCACCTCCCGCACCTGGCAGAGCGGCAGGCTGTTGAAATGGCGTTTGAGTTGTTCGGCCTCCTCTTCATGCACCGCTCCCCTGACCATCAGGCAGGCGGTTGCACCCAGCAGGCTGACTTGGCAATCCATCTTCATCGGGACACCTCCATAATTTTTTGCTGACGTGAGACAATATCGGGGGCCGGCCAGAGGTATCGTGGTTGCGGGAAGACCTTGGCCGGTCAGGCGGCGCGTTGCAGCGGAGAAAAGGAGCAGCGGCCGTATTCCGCCGCCTTCAGCGGCCGGACGTAGAGCCGGGCCTGGCAATAAAGCGGGCACTCGCGGTGGTTGCCGGACTGGCAGAATCGGTGTTGTTCGGCGAGACTGGGCACATAGGTGCCGTGATCGGCGGCGCAGGTGGCCACCGACCAGTCGGCATCACCGGGGGCATGGGTACGAAGCTGACGGCAGGACATTGGGGCTACTCCAGTTTACGTTGGTTTAGGATTACGACGGGCAATGGTTGTTCAACAACAACGGGAATCCGGGGCGCGGGGGCGTCCCGATCCACTCAAGTCTTGAAAAAGAGTGTAAGCGGTGATTGTTAAAACGGGATCAGAAGTGTGTCAAAAGACGGCAAGGGAATTTGGCAAAAGCTCAATCCGGCCGGATCACCTGGCGGATGGCCGGGTGGAGCAGGCTGTTTGAGGCCAGCAGCTCCGGGATGAAGGGGGAGAAATTGCGGCCGGCGAAGTCGGTGGCGCAGCCGCCGGCCTCCTTGAGCAGGACGATGCCCGCCGCCGTATCCCAGGGTTTGAGGTTGATTTCCCAGAAACCGTCCAGGCGGCCGCAGGCCACGTAGGCCAGATCCAGGGACGCCGCCCCGGCCCGCCTGATGCCCTGGGCCTTGGGCAGCATGGCCCGCAACACCTCCACCACCTCATCACCTTTTTCCACGATGCTGTAAGGAAAGCCGGTGGCCAGCAGGGCCTGTTCCAGGCTGTTGATCCGGGAAACCCTGATCGGCTGGCCGTTGAGCCAGGCCCCGCCCCCGGCGGCGGCACAGAAAAACTCCTCGCTGACCGGATTGTAAATCACCCCGACCCGGCACTCACCATCCTCCAGATAACCGATGGAAACCGCGAACCAGGGAAAGGCGTGGGCGAAGTTGGTGGTGCCGTCCAGAGGGTCGATTACCCAGAGGGGGTCGCTGGGCCCGGCCTGCGGGGCAGCCGGGCTGGTTGCCCTCCGCTCTGCCGGCTCCGCTGGCCCGGCTGGGGCGGAAGAGGCGGAGGTGAGAGCCTGCGGAGTGACGGGGGCCGACTCCTCGGCCAGCACCGCGATTTCCGGATGGGCGCGGCGCAGCACCTGCAAAATGGCCTGTTCCGAGGCCAGATCGGCTTCGGTGACCAGATCGATCCGGCCTTTGTGGTTGATCTTGAGCGGGGTATTGTATTTGCGGCGCAGTACCTCGCCGGCGGCAAAGGCGGCTCGGCCGGCACTTTCCAGAATGGCGGCCAGCCGGGAATCACGGCAGCGGGCCAGTGAGCGTTGCAGACGATCCATGAATGGTTTTTCCTTTACAGACGTTCATAAATTAGCAAGCCCCAGACGCAGCCGGCAATGAGCAGGGCCATCAGGACCGCAGCCGAGCCCAGATCCTTGGCCCGGCCGGCCAGGGGGTGGTGTTCCTGCCCCTGGCGATCCACCGCCGCCTCAATGGCGCTGTTGAGCAGTTCGGTGAGCGGGACCAGCAGCAGGGTAGCCAGCAGCATGGCCCGTTCCAGGCCGCTACGGCCCAGCCAGAAGGCGGCCGGGATCATCAACAGGCAGGCAAGCGCCTCCAGGCGAAAGGCCGCCTCATGGCGCCAGGCGGCCCGCAGGCCGGCCCAGGAGTAGAGCAGAGCCTTACCCAAGCGGGCCCAATGCTGGGCCAGGGTGCGGCAGTCGTTTTTGTGGTAGCTGGTCAAGTTGTTCTTCCTGGTCGGGCGGGGGTTGGGGTTCAGCCGTCAAGGCGGGCTTTGTATTCCTGGATTACCGTTTCCCGGTCCATGGTGGTGACGATCAGCTTCTTGCGCAGGCTCAGGTCGTCCCAGGGTGGCTGGTAGCCGATTTCCCGATCTCGTTTGCTTTTGTCCTGTTCTTCATAGGGCTTGGTTTTTTCGCTGAAGTGGGTATCGTCGCCCATAAAGGCCAGCAGGGGGCGCTGGCTCTGGCTGCGCCGCTGATTTTTGTTGCTCAGCACCGTGATCAGAAATTCGGTGTACTCCCGCGACTGGGGGTTCCAGACCTCGTAGCCGTCGACATCGTATTCGGCCAGCAGAATGGGCCAGAACTCCTCGGGATGGGGAATCACGATCCCGGCGCCGATGCCGCGGGCCTCCTCGATGATCTCCGAGGTGCGATAAAAAAAGTCCAGGGGGAAGGCGGCCTTGACATCCTGCTTGACCTGGCGGAGGAAGACCTGGGCCCGGTTGATGGTTTTCTTGTCGTAGATCCCCCGCAGGGTGTCGAGGAAATTGCGGGCCAGCCGGTTTTTGATCACGTCCGGAGCCAGGGTATCGTAGTGGCTGTCCAGCAGGCTTTCCAGCTTGGCGGCCTGGGCCCGGACCAGCTCGATGATATCCTCTTCAACCCCGGTTTCACGGGCGGCCCGGTTGAGCCGCTCGTGGTCGGGCTTGCTCAGGGCGGCCAGCAGTTCAAAGAGTTGGGAGGCCCGATATTGGAAGGTGTGTTCCAGCGCCCCCTGGAGTACGCCGGTTTTTTCCAGCCGGTCATGGTGGAAGTGGAGCAGCAGTTGGACCTTGCGTTGGAAGCCGCGGGAGTAGCAGTCCACCTCAACCCCGCAGTAATCGCCGAAGGCGTTGATCCGGTTGTGCTGGGTGGGGATGATCAGCCTTTCGATGGCGTTGGGGTAGAGATTATCCAGCCGTTGGCCGATCAGGTCGAGATCGACATACTCCGGGTGCCAGTGGACGGCCAGCACACTCTTCTGGCGGGGGTAAACCTCCGGCGGATGGGTGATCAGCCGTTGCTGTTCGGGGGAAAGCTCGATATTGGTGATGGCGGCAAAGCGGGCCTCATCCTCGGCGGTGACCTCCGGGCTTTCTTGCAGCGGCCGGATTTTTTGCAACTTTTTCCCTTTAAGCAGCTTCATCAACGGTTTCCTTGCGCTGGGCTCTTTCATGGCGAAAATAGCATTAAGATTGGGGGGCACTATAGCACGGTGACGTTGCTGTTGTCACCGCATGGTCAGTTTTGGGGTCGATTTTTGTGGGACACCGCCACAGAATTAGTCGGAGTGGTTTAGGATTTGGTTTGTTTTTGGTCACATTTTGGATGGGGCTGGATTTGTCGGGGGGGATCGGCTATTCTGGCTGCGATAATTTTGCCCTGAATTGGGAGGCTGATGATGAGCGTGGAACAGGAAGCTGGGCGGTTGGGTTTTGTCGGCGGCGGCCAAATGGCCGAGGCCTTGATCAAGGGGGTGCTGGCCGCCGGCCTGTACCGGGCCGGGGAGCTGGTGGTGGCCGAACCCATGGCGCAACGGCGGCAGTATCTGGTCGAAGAGTACGGGGTTGCGGCGGTGGCCGAGGCCGGGCCGGTCTGGGAGGGCTGCTCGCTGGTGATTCTGGCGGTCAAGCCCCAGGTGCTGGGCCAGGTTCTGGGTCGGCACCGGGAGGAGATCGGCCCCCAACATTTATTGGTTTCCATTGCCGCCGGGATTTCCCTGGCCGCTATCGAGGAGCAGTTGGCGCCGTTGGCGGCCCGGGTGATCCGGGTGATGCCCAACACCCCGGCTCTGGTGCTGGCGGCGGCCTCGGCTCTGGCCCCCGGCCGCCATGCCGACGCCACCGATCTGGAGCAGGCCCGGCGGATCTTCGCGGCGGTGGGCAGCGCGGTAGTGCTTGAGGAAAAGCAGTTGGATGCGGTCACCGGCTTAAGCGGCAGCGGTCCGGCCTATGTTTTCACCATGCTGGAAGCGTTGATCGAGGCCGGGGTCAAGGTGGGCTTGAGCCGGGAGGTGGCCGGCCAGTTGGCCGGCCAGACCATCCTGGGCTCGATGCAGTTGGCTTTGGCCAGCCCGGAAAAAAATCCCGCCGCCCTGCGGGCCATGGTGACCTCGCCGGGGGGAACCACCATTGCCGGGCTGCATGTGCTGGAGCGGGGCGGCTTTCGCGGTCTGGTGATGGATGCGGTGGAGGCCGCCGTGCAGCGCAGCAAGGAACTGGGCCGCGGGTAAGCGGCCACGGGACGCCGCATCTTGCGGCGATCGGGTCGGCTCACGTACCTCAAGTACGCATCGCCGTCCCGCTTGCCGCTGTCGTTAAAGCTGGGGGCGGCACCCCGTGACCGCTTACCGGGGTTTTGTTGGTGATGGGGGAACTGGATGAAAATTGCCAGGGTTGGCATAATTTTGAAGCGGGATGCGGCGGAGCCCCGGCGCATCGGCCAGGAGATGGTTGACTGGTTTGCCGGGCGGGGGGTTGTTGCCGAGCTGGACCGGGTTGGCCCCGAGCAGGATCTGCTGATTGTCCTGGGGGGGGACGGCACCCTGCTCCATGTGGCGGCCGAGGCCGCCGGGCACGGGATTCCGGTGCTGGGGATCAACCTGGGGGGCTTGGGCTTCCTCACCGAAATCGCTTTGGAGGAACGCTACTCCGCCCTGGAAAAGATCCTGGCCGGGGAGCTGGTGATCGAGGAGCGGATGATGCTCAAGCTCCGCCTGCGTGGCCCCGGGGCCGGCGACGACTTGCCCTGGCACCATGCCCTGAACGACGTGGTGATCAGCAAGGGGGCGGTGGATCGGATGGCGGGGTTGGGGGCCTGGGGGGATGGCGGGTTCCTGGCAACCTACCGGGCCGACGGCCTGATCATCTCCACCTCCACCGGCTCCACCGCCTACAATCTTTCCGCCGGGGGGCCCATTGTCCATCCCCGGCTGGCGGCCATCCTGGTTACCCCCATCTGTCCCTTCATGCTGGAAAGCCGGCCGGTGTTGCTGGCCGGCTCCTGTCGGCTTCAGGTCCGGCTGGCCGACGGGCGGGCCGGGGAACGGGTGGCGGAGAAACTGCAGATTATTGTGGATGGCCGCCACCTTCAGAGTAGACAGGGTGGACAGAGCAGGCAGGGTGGGCAGGGCGGTGCCGAGCTATCCGCCGGCGCCACCCTGGAAGTGGCGGCGGCGGAGCAGAGCCTGCGCCTGGTCTGCTCCCCCTGGAAGGGCTACTTCGAGATCCTGCGCAACAAGCTCAACTGGGCCGCCGGCCACCACAAACGCCCGTAAATCCTACGGTTTTTCTTCCAGGGCCCGATCCAGGGCTTCCTTTTCCTCGGCCATGGCCTTTTTGCCGGCTTCGATGGCAACACTCAGGCTCTTCTTCTTGGCCTCCAGGTAATCCTTGCCCTGGGCCGCCAGTTGGCTGCCTTTTTCGATCAGATCCTTGCCCTGATCGATCATGGCCTTGCCGCGTTCCACCGCCTCGCCGGCATGGCCCTTCACGTCCACGGGCAGGTTCATGGCCCGCTCCCGCAGTTCTTCGCCGTAATTGGCCAGCAGTTCCCGGGTTTCCCGGCCCGATTTGGGGGCCACCAGCAGGGCGATGGCGGCGCCGGTGACGGCTCCGGCCAGAAAGGAAAGTACGGTTAAACCGGCATGGCAACTTTCATCGTGGTGACTCATGGTGAACCTCCTTCAAGGTTTCTAAGGTTTCTGGGGTTTTTCTTATGCTATCACATTTAAGGCTTACTTTTTACCGCCGAGCAGCACCCGGCCGAACATTTGCAGGCCGGCGGTGAGCCCGCCGATGCCGCTGATTATCGGCCGCACCGAATCCTTTACGGCCTGCGAGGTCAACAACAGGGTGTCCCCGGCTTTTTGCACCGCCTGAATGGCCACTTCGGTTTCTTCGATCTTGGCGTTGCAGGCGGCGGCCAGCAATTCCAGTTCGCCGGCTGCGGCGGCCAGTTTGCGGCTGGCCGGCACCACCTCCCGCTCCAGAGTTTCCAGGGCGCTTTCGGCCTTGCCGTAGGTGCGCTTGATCTGCAGCAGGGTCGGCACCAGGACAGCGGTGAGAATGGCCACGGCACAGGCGGTGAAAATCAGAAAAATGTCCAACGGGGTCACGGTGTTCCTCCAGGGTTGCGGCGCCGGAAAAACAGCGCCGGTATCAGTTGCATTACAATCCAGCTTATCTTTTTGCCAACTTACTTCTTGTGCAGGCCGAATTTCTTCATCTTGTACTGGAGCAGGCTCTTGGTAATACCCAGGTTTTCCGCCGCCCTGATCTGCACATTATCTGATTTTTCCAGGGCCTTCGCCACCAGTTTTTTCTCGATGGCGTTCATTACCTCCGGCAACGGGGTCTCCGGCGGAATAATTTTATCAATCTCCAGATGTTCGCTCCAGCCGGCACCGTCATCGCCGCCGTCATGTTCCGGCTGGACATCTTCGGGGGTGATGGTGTCGTCGGCGCAGAGCACCGCCGCCCGCTCGATGGTGTTTTCCAGTTCCCGGACATTGCCGTCCCAGGGCAGGGTGCTCAGGAAACGAATGGTTTCCGGTTCGATCCGCAAAGCGGGGCGCTGGAGCCGTTCGGCGAATTTGGCGACGAAATGGTTGGCCAGCATGGGAATATCGTCGCTGCGTTCCCGCAGGGGGGGGAGGTGGACATGGACCACGTTGAGCCGGTAATAAAGGTCTTCGCGGAAATGGCTTAAGTCCACCTCTTCCTTGAGATCCTTGTTGGTGGCGGCGATGATCCGGACATCAACCTTGAGGGTGGTGCTGCCGCCCACCCGCTCGAAGGCCCGCTCCTGAATCACCCGCAGGAGCTTGGTTTGCAGGCTCAGGGGCATTTCCCCCACTTCGTCGAGGAAGAGGGTGCCGCCGTCGGCCAGCTCAAAGCGCCCCTTGCGCAGGGCCACCGCGCCGGTGAAGGCGCCTTTTTCATGGCCGAAGAGTTCCGATTCCAGCAAGTTTTCCGGCAGCCCTGCACAGTTCAGGGAGATAAAGGGGGCCTGCTGGCGGGGGCTTTTGCCGTGGATCGCCCGGGCCACAAGTTCCTTGCCGGTGCCCGACTCGCCGGTGATCAGCACCGAGGTGGGCGTCGGGGCCACCTTGTCGATCAGGCTGTAGATTTTGCGCATCAGCGGGCTCTTGCCCACCATGCTGGCGTAGGAATCCTGCTGGCTGATTTCGGCCCGCAGCCGTTTGTTCTCCTTGATGACCTCGTAATGTTCCACCGCCTTGCGGACGCTGACCAGCAGTTCGTCGTTGTTGAAGGGCTTGGCCAGGTAGTTGAAGGCCCCGGCCCGCATGGCCTCCACCGCTTTTTCCACCTCGCCGAAGGCGGTGATCATGATCACCGGCAGTTCGGGGTTGGCGGCCTTGACCGTTTTCAGCAACTCCAGGCCGTCCATCTCCGGCATCCGCATATCGGTGATCAGCAGGTCGAGATCGGTCTGGCCGACAATTTTCAGGGCATCGGCCCCGTTGGCGGCGGTGAAGACTTCGTAATCCTCCTCCCGCAACAGTTCGCTGAGGATGATCAGGTAGTTGGGTTCATCATCGACCACTAAGATGGTTTTCATTTTGTTGCCTTGCCGTTTGCCCGTGACCGCTTATTTCGGAATAAACCCCGCGATCGGTTTGCCAAAGGTTTGCGTCAAATTAATTATTTGTTGATCATGCCGCTGTTTACCGGGCCTGCTGCTCGGCACCGGCGTTGAGCTGCCGGTGCAACTCGTCGAAACAACTGAAGGGAACCCGCACGGTTTGCGGGCTGCCCCCTAAGGGAGCGCCGTTGTTGACCTCGTGAAAGTCGGTGCCGCCGGTGGCGATCAGCCCATTTTCCGTCGCCAGTTGCAAAAGCCGGCGGTGCTGGCGATGGCTGTGGGCCGGGTAGTAAACTTCCAGGCCCGCCAGGCCGGCGGCGATCAGTTCCGGCAGCAGTTCTTCCACCCCGGCCAGGCTGGCGTCGAAGACCGCCGGATGGGCCAGCACCGGCACCCCGCCGGCGGCGCGGATCAGCCGGATGGCGTCCAGGGCATGGATGCGCAGGCTCTCCACGTAAGCGCAGGCCCCCTTGCGCAGGTAGCGGACAAAGGCGTGGTGCATATCATGGACCACACCCAGGCGAATCAGTTCCCGGGCTATGTGGGGCCGGCCCACCTGGCCGTTCTCCTGGCCGGTTATTTTCTGGTACGGCACCTTGATGCCCAAGTCTTCCAGCTTATCCAAAATACCCAGGTTGCGGTGATGGCGGGCCTGCTGGATTTCCGCCAGGGCGGCCAGCAGGGCGGGGTCATGGTGGTTGAGACCGTAACCCAGGATATGCAGCGAGCTTTCTTGGTACCAGGCGCTGATCTCAATGCCGCCGATCACCTTGAAATCACGGGCGGCGGCCTGGGCGAAAAATTCGTCAAGCCCGGCCACGGTGTCGTGATCGGTCAGGGCCAGGGCTCCCAGGCCGCGGCGGCCGGCCAGCTCAAGCAGTTCGGCCGGCGAGAGGGTGCCGTCGGAAAAGGTGGAGTGGGTATGCAGGTCAATCCATTTCATGGGCCGGTTTTTTAGCTTGTCGGTGTAGCAATAATTTGTGATACTTGATTCTGGACTTTACCACATCGCCGGCCAAATTTAACCACCAAAGGAGTAGCGCCATGGCCCAAATCGACGCCTTTTTTAAATTGATGAACGAACAGGGAGCATCAGACTTGCACATGGTGTCCGGTCAGCAGCCCATTCTGCGGATTCGGGGCGAGATGGAGAAGGTTAAATATAACGTGATGGAAAACGATGCCCTGAAGGCCATGCTTTACGAAATCGTTACCGAGGAGAAAGTCAAGGTCTTCGAGGAAACCGGCGACGTGGACTTCGGTTACGAAATCCCCGGCCTGGCCCGCTACCGTGGCAACCTCTTCATGCAGAAATACGGAATCGGGGCGGTCTTCCGGGAAATTCCCAGCAACATCCTTTCCTGTGAGCAACTGGGCCTGCCGGGGGTGGTCTCCCGGCTGGCCTCGCTGCCCAAGGGCATGGTTCTGGTGACCGGCCCCACCGGCAGCGGTAAGTCCACCACCCTGGCGGCCATTGTCGATCAGGCCAACAAAACCCGTAAGGACCATATTCTGACCATTGAGGACCCCATCGAGTTTGTGCACAAGAGTCAGAACTGTATCGTCAACCACCGGGAGGTGGGCACCCATACCAAGAGTTTTTCGGCCGCCCTGCGCGGGGCCTTGCGTGAAGATCCCGATATCATCCTGGTGGGCGAAATGCGCGACCTGGAGACCATCGCTCTGGCCATGGAGGCGGCCATGACCGGCCATTTGGTTTTCGGCACCCTCCATACCCTGAACGCCAACAAAACCGTGGACCGGATCATCGAAATTTTCCCGGCCGACCAGCAGGCCCAGGTCCGCTCCACCCTGGCCGACGCCCTCAAGGCGGTGGTCTCCCAGACTTTGTTCAAGCGGATTGACAAGAAGGGCCGCTGCGCCGCCCTGGAAATTCTGATCTGCACCCCGGCGGTCCGCAACCTGATCCGGGAAGGCAAGACCTACCAGATCCCCTCGGCCATGCAGACCGGCAAGAAATTCGGGATGCAGACCCTGGACGACGCCATCATGGATCTGCTCAACAAGGGCTGGATTTCCGGCGAGGATGCCTATGTCAACGGCATCGACAAGAGCAAATTCATCCCTTTCCTCAAGAAGCCGCCTTCGGATTTTACCGATGCCTAATAAGTAAACGGGCTACAGTGAACCGTTCGCCAGGGGTACCAAACTGCCGATTTAACGGGACGTAACCGTTCAGCAGTGCCGCAGATTGTCGGCTGTTCGCCGACGATTGACACGGGCCGCAGCCAGGCGCCTCGTACCCCGTGTACTTAAGCCTGGCTGATCGCCCGAAGGTGCGGTGCTGCTGAACAGTTACGGGCTACAGGCCGGTTGTTGGCGGTTGTCGCAGGTGATGGTGCCGTGGCGGCCGGTGGTGAGGACGGTGGCGCCGGTTTGTTGCCACTTGGCCACCCTCCGGTAGTCGGTGCGGCGCTGGTCGTCGGAAACCGCGATCCAGGCCGGGCTGATTGCCGAGATGAATTCGGGGTCCATGGAGGTGGCCCGGCCGTGGTGGGAGGCGGCCAGGATCAGGTGGCCGGGGTTCCGGTTTTCCGTTGCCATTTCGCTAATCAGCCGCCGTTCCTGGCCCTTGTAGATATCCCCCGGCAGCAGCAGGGAAAAATCCTGGTGGCGGTAGCTGATGATCAGGCTCTGGTCGTTGACCCGGTCTTCCAGAGGCGGCTGGAAGGAGGCGGTCGGGCGCTGGTGGAAGTTGCCGAGGTTGACCAGGGCGAAATCCGCTCCCTTGGCCAGGACTTCGCCGGCTGTCGGAACTCTTATTTCTACTCCCAACTCTTCGGCCAGCTCCAACAACTCCTCATAATCCCGCTGGTTTTCCGTGTGGCCGTTGACCCAGAGGGTTTGGGGCCGGAAATGGCGCAGCAGGAAAGGAATGCCGTTGTAATGGTCGGCATGGGGATGGCTGATCACCACCGCTTCCAGGCGGCGGATGCGCTGGTGGCGCAGCCAGGGAGCGATCAACTGCTCGCCCACATCGGTGCTCAGGGTGGCGGGGCCGCCGCCGTCCACTAAAATGGTGCGATTGCCCGGCATTTCAATCACCGTGGCGTTGCCGTGCCCCACCTCGATAAAGGTGACCCGGCTGTGACTCAGCCGCCCCCGTTCCCATTGGTGCCAGGGAGGCAGCAGCAGGAGCAGCAGGATCGGGATCGCCGGCAGCGCCGCTGCAACCTGGCCGCTCAATCGGGTTGCCGGTAAGCGGTCACTGAATGTCGCGGGTCGCGGCGCCCCGTGAGCGCGTGCCTTTTGAGCCGGATCATCAGTTATGGCTCCGGGAGCGGATGAGGCCCGCCGACGATAACGTTGCTGGAGCATGGCCAGGATGGCGAAAAGGGCCAGCCAGCTCAACCATTGGGCCGGGGAGGGCGGCGGCAAATAAAAAAAACTGCCGGGCAGGGCCGCCAGCCAGGCGATGATGGCGACGGCCGGATTCAGGCCCCCGGCGGCGGCGTTGAGCAGCAGGCCGCCGCCGGCCAGCCCCAGGCCGCTTAAGGCCAGGCCCGCCAGGGCCAGTGGCAGGGTCCAGAAAAAAATCAGCGGGGTGGCCAGCAGGGTGCTCAGGGGGCTGAGCAGCGAAATCCGGTGGAAGTGGTGGAGCACCAGCGGGGCGGTGACCAGGGTGGCCACCGCCGAGACCAGCAGGCTGGTCAGCACCCAGAAAATAACTTGCCGTAGCAGCAGCCGGAGACCGGATTCGCGGAGTTCCAGCTCCCGGTAATGCTGTTGCAGGTGGGGCGCCAGGATAATGATGCCGGCGGTGGCTCCGAAGGAAAGCTGGAAGGAGGCCCCCAGCAGGGCGGCCGGGTCCAGGGCCAGGATCAGCAGAGCCGCCAGGGCCAGGTTGTTGAGGCTGCACCATTGGCGGTTGCTTAAAATGGCGGCCATAAAGACCAGGGTCATGATCAGGGCCCGCTGGGCCGGAGGGTTGAGGCCGGTGATCAGGGCATAGCCGATCACCGGCGGCAGGGCCAGGAGCAGCGAGACTTTGCGGGCATCCAGGGCCAGCAGCAGCCGGGCTGAACGCTTGAGCAGCCAGTAGGCTCCCCCGGCGGCCAGCAGGGCCACCATCCCCAGGTGCATCCCCGAAATAGCCAGCAGATGCATGGCGCCGGCGGCCTTGAAGCTCTCCATCTCGGCGGCGTCAATCCCCCCGCGTTCGCCGATCAGCAGGGCCTTGAGCAGGGGCAGCCGGGGGTGGCCGGCCAGCTCTTCTTCCAGCAGTTGCCCGGCGGCAAAACGGGCCCGTTCGGGGAAATATTTTAAGCGTTGGTAGCCTGCAAGCGGCAGCGGATGGTCGGCCTGTTCCTGTTGATAAACCCCGGCCACCTGCACCGGGGCGGCCACCCAGCCGCTGAGCAGGACGCCCTGGTGGGCCAGAAATCGGCGATAGTCGAAGGCCCCCGGCACCCGAAAGGCCCGCACCGGCCCCACCTCGGCCCGTACCATCAAGCGGTCGCCGGGCCGGAAGGTTTTGTTCAGGCGGCCGTTTACCGTAAGCTGCACCAGGCCGTGGGCCGGGCGGGGAGGGGCGGCGGGCTGCCGGTATTCCTCCACCGCCAGCAGCAGCCGGGTCCGCTGCCCGCTTTGGCGGGGCAACTGTAACTGTTCACCAGGTTTATTAATCTGCCGATTTAACGGGGCGTAACCGTTCAGCAGTGCCGCAGATTCGGGTAAGCGGCCAGGCGCCTCGTACCCCGTGTACTTAAGCCTGGCTGATCGCCCGAAGGTGCGGTGCTGCTGAACGGTTACGGGCAACTGGCGCAAGGTGCCCACCAGCACCAGATCATGGCGCTGTTCCAAGGTCGGCTCATCGCCGGCAGGTGCCTGTTCATCGGGGCCGCCGGCTTGGGAAATTAACGGGTTGTAAAGCTGATTGTAAAGATGCTGGGGCGAAGGCGGGGGGCCGGTGTGGGGAGTGGCCAGCAGGTAACCGGCCAGGAAAAAAACCGTGAGCAGCGCCAGGTGAAGCCCGAACCCCGGCTTTTTAATGACCAGCAGCAGACCGCCGCCACCGGCGGCCGCCAGCAGCAGGGCGGCCGCCGGCAGGAGCGGCAGGGGCAGGTAAGCGGTGGCGGCAATGCCCGCCATCAGGGCCAGGGTCGGGGGAATAAGCCGACCCTGGAGGATGGGCGAGTGGGCGGCCGCCATCGCCTAATCGAGGAAGTTTTTCAGTTTCTCCCGGCGGCTGGAATGACGCAGGCGATTCAAAGCTTTCTTTTCGATCTGGCGAATCCGTTCCCGGGAAACGTTGAAGCGTTTGCCGATTTCTTCCAGGGTATATTCGGCGTCCTCGCCGATCCCGAAGCGCAGGCGGATAATTTTTTCTTCCCGGGGGCTCAGGGTGGAGAGGATGGTGGTCACCCGCTCGGCCAACTGGTTGCCCTTGACCGCCTCGTAAGGGGAGATCGCCTCCTGGTTTTCCAGAAAATCGCCCAGGGTGGAGTCGTCGTCGCCCACCGGGGTTTCCAGTGAAATGGGCTCGCGGGAGGCCTCGAAGATGGCGAGAATTTTCTCCATGGGCAGCCCGGTTTTCTCGGAAATTTCCACCGGGGTCGGCTCCCGGCCCAACTCCTTGAGCAGAGAATAGAAGGCCTTGAAGAACTGGCTGCGCAGCTCCAGAAAATGCACCGGCAGGCGGATGGTCCGGGTCTTGTCCAGGATGGCCCTGGTGATGGCCTGGCGAATCCACCAACTGGCGTAGGTGCTGAACTTGTTGCCTTTGGTGTAGTCGAAGCGGAACACCGCCCGCATCAGGCCCAGGTTGCCTTCCTGGATCAGGTCGGCCAGGGTCAGCCCCTGATGCATGTAGCGTTTGGCGATGCTGACCACCAGCCGGAGGTTGGCCTTGATCATGGCATCCTTGGCCACCTCGATGGAGCGGGCGTAAAGTTCGATCCGGCAGTAGCACTGGCGCAGCCGCTTCTTGTCCGGATACTGGTCGCAGATCCTGGCCATGGAGCGGACCATGTGGTTAAGATGCTGCTTTTTGGGCTTGAGGGTGGGGTCGCGCTTCTCCCAGAGGTCGATTTTCTCAACCAACTGCTTCATCTCGACCAGGCCGGAGCGGTCCTTGCGGATGGCGCCCACGATGGCGTTGAAGCCTTCGCGGATGGTCTTGGAATATTTTTCTTCCTCTTCCGGGGTCAGGAGATCGAACTGACCCATCTCCCGCAGGTAGGTGGTGGTGGTTTCCTCGGGCTCGGCCAGGTCGTCGCGGTCGGAGAGCTTGGAGGCCAGCGGGCCTTCCTCTTCGTCGCCGCCTTCATCCTGATCCTTGTCGCCCAGATTTTTGCCGGAGAGGTTCTTTTTGTTGCCATCCTTATCGTGGGTGATTACTTCGATATTGTTTTCCTGGAGAAAATCAAAAATACCGTCGATGGCATCGGGATCCTTGTCATCGGGGATCAGGTCGTTTAGAAAGGAGAGAGTGATGCAGCCGTCATCCTTGCCGGCTTCGAGCAACCTGGATTTGATATTGGCGGACACGGTGGGCGGTCTCCCGAACTGGATGGGTTGAGGTTGTGTTGTTGTCCGAAAGGGGCGGACAGCCGTGGAAAAACCGGGATCGGGCGATAGCGCTGCCGAGTGGTTGAGGCTGTGGCGCCCCAGCCGGGGCCGGAAGCGTCAAACACCATATACTAGTGATTAAGCTTGCCCAGGGCAAGAAATATTTTGCAGAATTTTTTATAGGGAGGTCGCCGCGTGACATTTCTGACCCGGGGAAGCGGGGTTCTGCTGCATCTTACGTCGCTGCCCGGACCCTGCGGGATCGGCGACCTGGGCCCGGCGGCCCACGCCTTTGTCGATCGCCTGGCGGCGGCCGGCCAGCAATACTGGCAGTTTCTCCCTCTTTGCCCCACCAGCCGCGGCCTGGATAACTCCCCCTACATGGGGCTTTCCGCCTTCGCCGGCAACGCCCTGCTGATCAGCCCCCAACTGTTGGTTGACCAGGGCCTGCTGGACGGCCAACGGCTGGCCGCCGGCCCCGCCTTTTCCGAGTACCTGGTGGATTACGACGCGGTCCGGGCCTGGAAGGAAGAACTGCTGGCGACGGCCTTGGCCGCCTTCCGCCGTCGGGACGGTCGCCACCAACTGGAAGAGTTTGTGGCGGCCCAGCAGGATTGGTTGCCCGACTACGCCTTGTTCATGGCCCTGCGCGAGGAAAACCGGGGCCTGCCCTGGCAGCGGTGGCCCGCCGAAGTGGCCCGCCGGCAGCCAGCCGCCCTGGCTGCCGCCCGCAAGCGGCTGGCGGAGCGGATTGAATTTTATCAGTTCGGCCAAATGCTCTTCTTCCGTCAGTGGCGGGAGCTACGCCGCCACGCCCGCCGCCGGGGGGTGCGGCTGGTCGGCGATATCCCCATTTATGTGGCCCTGGACAGCGCCGAGGTCTGGGCCCGGCCGGAACTTTTCCTCCTGGATGAACAAACCCTGCAGCCCACCCATGTGGCTGGGGTGCCCCCGGATTATTTCAGCGCTACCGGCCAGCGCTGGGGCAATCCGCTGTTTCGCTGGGACGGTCCCGGCGATATTCCCCGCCGGCTGGATCGCTGGTGGGCCCAACGTTTTCGGCTGCAGTTCGAGTTGGCAGATATTGTCCGGGTTGATCATTTCCGGGGCTTTGAGGCTTGCTGGCAGATTCCCGCCGCCGAGGCCGACGCGGTCCGGGGCCAGTGGGTGAAGGGGCCGGGGCCGGGGTTTTTTCAGCGTCTCACCAAGGAACTGCTCAAGAAACCGAGCCCGGCAAAACCGACCGCCGCCGCATCCGCCGCCCGGTCGTCGCAAAAGACCGGGCCGCTGCCGATTATTGCCGAGGATCTGGGGGTGATCACCCCGGAGGTGGAGGCCCTGCGCGATGGTTTGGGGCTGCCGGGGATGAAGATTCTCCAGTTTGCCTTCGATTCCGACGCCGCCAACAGTTACCTGCCCCACAACTATCCCCACCGCAACTGCGTGGTTTACACCGGCACCCACGACAACGATACCGCCGTGGGCTGGTACCTCAGCGACCGTTGCAGCCCGGAGGCCCGCCAACGCCTGCTTCGCTGTGCCGGGGGGGAGGACGGCGGCCCGGTCCACTGGTACCTGATCCGGCTGGCCCTGGCCTCGGTGGCGGACCTGGCGATTATTCCCCTGCAGGATATTCTGGGTTTCGGCGGCGACTGCCGCATGAATATCCCCGGCACCGCCCGGGGCAACTGGCGCTGGCGGGTGGCCCCCCGTTTTCTCGAAGGCGATGAGTCTTTCGCCCGGCTGCGGGATGAAACGGAATTCTACAACCGCCTGCCGGCCTCTCACGCCGGCAAAACGGCAAAATGACGGGAGTAAAAGAGATGACAGGCAAAACCAAGGTGCTGGCTTTCAACGGCAGCCCCCGCAAGGGGGGCAATACCGCCACCATGCTGGCCGCCCTGGCTGAAGGGGTGACGGCGGCGGGCGGTGAAATTGAGATCATCAGGCTCTGCGAGTTCGATATCGCCCCCTGCACCGCCTGCGGGGCCTGCGATGAAACCGGGGTCTGCGTGATCGAAGATGATATGGCCGGCCTCTACGATAAAATCCTGGCCGCCCGGCGGCTGGTGCTGGCTTCTCCCATTTACTTCTACGGGCTCACCGCCCAGACCAAGGCCATGGTGGATCGCACCCAGGCCCTGTGGTGTCGCAAGCAATTGCTGCAGGAGGCGGGCAAGTGGCAGGACGACCCCGCCCGCCGGGGAGTGTTGCTGGCGGCGGCCGCCACCAAGGGGGCCAAAGTTTTTGACGGCGCCAGGCTCACCGCCAAATATGCCTTTGACGCCATGGGTTTTATTTACGGCGGCGAAGTGCTGGTCCGCCACCTGGAACACCCCCACGACGCGGCCCGTCGCCCCGAGGCCCTGGAGGAAGCGACCAAAGCCGGTAAAAGCCTGGTTGCCTGAGCGACGGTGGCGGTTTTATGCCCGGCGACAAGCGCGGCCCACAGCCCACAGCCCACAGCCCACAGCACGGCGATTAGCACTGTGGGCGATTAGTGCTTGACGTAAAGGGCGGGATCAGGTACATAGCTCCTTTCCATCCGCATGGCCCCTTCGTCTAGCGGTCTAGGACGCTGGCCTCTCACGCCGGTAACACGGGTTCGAGTCCCGTAGGGGTCACCAGGTAAATTCAAGGGTTTAACCGATTCGGTTAAACCTTTTTTTCGTTTAGACTAAAAAACAAAAAAGGTCGGCGGGTTGCTTGGGCAATCCGCCGACCTTTTTTTATGTGGCGGCCCGGTTGCCGGGGCGCCGGGGCCGCAGGGGGAGGGGTTAGATTTCTTCCGAGAGGGCCATTACCATGGCGCCTTTGGCTGTGGTGTTGAGGGGGTCTTCGGCGATTCTTACCTCGGAGATTTCCACCGGCAGGTTGACGTTGGTCAGGGCCTTTTCGAAGTGCTCCCGGAAGCCGCTGGGCAGGGCGGTGCCGCCGGCCAGGGCGATGGGGATCGGCTTGGCGATTTTGGGAATCTTGTCGGAGGAGTGGAGCACGTCCTGGAGACTGTGGAGCAGGTGGTGGACCAGATCGTCGTAGTAGATGTGCAGGGCGGTTTCAATCCGGTTTTTGGGGGAGCGGCCCAGGTTGAGGCTGCCCTCCTTGATGGTCTTGATCTTGGTGGCCGGTTCGTTCACCGACGAGCCCACCATCTGGTCGATGTAATCACCGCCCTTCTGGATACTGTAGGTGATGACCGGCACCGAGAGGTAGGAGAGGCAGACGTTGCACATCCCGCCGCCCATGCTGATCCCGATCCCGGTGAAGTTGTCCTCGGCCAGCTCCGACATCACGGTGGCCAGGCCCTCGTTGATGGAAATGGGCCGGTAGCCCAGGGAGGAGAGGAACATCTTGAGGATGGACTCGTGGTAGAGCACCGACTGGCCGCTGTCCACCGGCTGGCCCGGCATGCTGAAGCAGATCACCTCGCCTTCCTTGCGGGGCTTGCTGATCAGGGTATTGATGATGGCCTGGAGCACCGTGATCCCTTCGTCCTCCCGGGAGCTGAGCAGGCCCTTCTCCATGGTCCGGCGGGTGTTGGTGTTGAACATGTTGGCGAAATTTTCCGCCGAGTAGCCCAGGATGTAAAAGAGGTCGTTCTTTTCGAAGAAGGTGACCTCGTTCTCCACCAGGATCTTTTTGGTGAATTTGGAGTGGGGGATGGTGAAAAAGGCGTTGAGCTGCTTGACGGTATGGATATTCTTGCCCTTGTTCTGGGCCATGACGATATGGCTGGTGCCGATATCCAGGCCCACCGGGCCGCCGGGGCGTTCCGCTTCTTCGCCGATCTCCTTTTCCCGTGCCACCACGGTTTTGTGTGATGCCTTGATCGCGCTGTTCACGTTGCCCATTTCGTCCGACATTGCTCCGCCTCCTTATCCCTGGATTAACAGCCGTTTCACCGTGCCGCCCGGCGTTGAGCCCGCAGCCTCAAGTCTTGGATGAGTGGAAAAATCCCTGGCATTGTACTTTCGCTGTGGTAAAAATTCCAGCCTATTTTCGCTTTGTCGGCCACTTAATGATGGGAAAAAACACGATGACCGTCGCCCCTCCGCCCGATCCCCCCGGCATTCCCCACTTGTGCCTGCCGGATGAATTGCCCATCAGCGCCCATGGCCCGGAGATTATCGCCGCCATTGCCGCCTCGCCGGTGGTGATAATCGCCGGTGAGCCCGGTAGCGGCAAGACCACCCAATTACCCAAGCTCTGCCTGCAGGCCGGGCGGGGACGGGCGGGTCGGATCGGTTGCACCCAACCCCGGCGGATCGCCGCCGTGGCCATGGCCGCCCGCCTGGCCGAAGAACTGGGCCCGGCCGGCCCCCGGCTGGTGGGCCACCGGGTGCGTTTCAGCGATCGCACCAGCCGCGATACCCTGATCAAGTTCATGACCGACGGCATCCTGCTGGCCGAACTCCAGGGCGACCGGGAGCTGGCCGCCTACGACACCATCATCGTCGATGAAGCCCACGAACGTAGTCTCAATATCGATTTTTTGCTGGGAATCCTGAAGGATTTACTGGCCCGGCGACCGGAATTAAAGGTGATCATCACCTCGGCCACCATCGACACCGCCAAATTTTCCCGCCATTTCAACGAGGCGCCGGTGATTGAGGTTTCCGGCCGGGCCTACCCGGTGGAGATTCGTTATCGAGCCCCGGAGGACGCCGCCGGCGACGAGGAGAGCCCGGTGGAACAAATGGTGGCGGCGGTGGGCGAAATTATCGCCGAAAGTCCGGGGGGTGATATCCTGGCCTTTCTGCCCACCGAACGGGATATCCGGGAGGCGGTGGAACTGTTGACCGCCGGCGGCGGCACGGGTCGTTCCCACCGGAACCGCTCCGGCCCCCTGACGGTGCTGCCTCTCTACGGCCGGCTTTCCCCCGCCGAGCAGAGCCGGGTTTTCCGGCCGGTGAAGGGGCGCAAGGTGGTGGTGGCCACCAATGTGGCCGAAACTTCGATCACCGTGCCGGGAATCCGCTATGTGGTTGACAGCGGCCTGGCCCGGATCGCCGCCTACAACCCCCGGGCCCGCACCTGGAAATTGCCGGTGGTGCCGGTCTCCCGGGCCAGTTGCGACCAGCGGGCCGGGCGTTGCGGCCGGGTGGGCCCCGGCATCTGCGTTCGGCTTTATGCCGAGGAAGATTACCTCAATCGCCCCCTCTACACCCCGCCGGAGATCGTTCGTTCCAACCTGGCCGAGGTTATTTTGCGGATGGCGGCCCTGAACCTGGGCGAGCCGGCCGCCTTCCCCTTTGTCGATCCCCCCTCCGGCCGGGCCATCCGCGACGGTTACCAGTTGCTCGGCGAGCTGGGCGCCATTGAAGAAGAGCCCGGCGGCGGCCGGCACCTGACCCGGCGGGGTCGGCTGATGTCCCGCCTGCCCCTGGACCCCTGTATTTCGCGGATGATCATCGAGGCGACGGAAAACAACGCCCTGCGCGAGGTTTGCGTGATTGCCGCCGCCCTCAGCATCCAGGACCCCCGGATTCGGCCCACCGACAAGGAAAAGGAGGCCGACCAGGCCCACGCCCGTTTTGCCGAGCCGGGCTCGGATTTTCTTTTTTATCTCAACCTCTGGCAAACCGCCCGCCAGGTGCAGGCTGAAACCAGCGCCGGCCGGCTGCGTAAATTCTGCGCCAGCCATTATATTTCCTGGCTGCGGCTGCGGGAGTGGCAGGATATCCACGAGCAACTGCTCCGGGTGCTGACCGGCGAGCGGGGATTTACCTTTAACGAAACCCCGGCCCGGCCGGAGGCCATCCACCGTTCGCTGCTCAGCGGCCTGCTGCGTAATATCGCCTTGAAAAAGGAGAAAAATATTTATCAGGGCGGCGGTGGTCGCCAGGTGGCGATTTTCCCCGGCTCCACCCTGGTCAAGCAGCCGCCGGCCTGGATCATGGCCGCCGAGCTGGTGGAAACCAGTAGGCTTTACGCCCGGAGCGTGGCGGCCATCGAGCCGGAATGGGTGGAGCCCCTGGCCGGTTCGCTGATGCGTTACAGTTACAGCGATCCCCACTGGGAAAAGCGGCGGGGCCAGGTGGTGGTGACCCAGCGGGGCAGCCTCTTCGGGCTGCCGGTGGTGGTCGGCCGCAAGGTCTCCCTGGCCCGCCAGAACCCGGAGGAGGCCCGGCGGATTTTCATGCAAAGCGCCCTGGTGGAGGGCGAAATTCGCGGGGATTACGATTTTCTCCGCCACAACCGGAAATTGCTGCAAAAACTCCGCGAGCAGGAGGAGCGCAGCCGCCGCCGCGATCTGCTGGTGGACGAAAGCGCCATCGGTGAATTTTACGAAAAGCGGCTGCCGGCCACGGTTTGCGATCAGGCCGGGCTTAACCGGCTGCTGAAAAAAAGGCGGGGCGACGAGTTTCTGCGCCTGAGTGAGGCCGACCTGCTGCGGCGGGAGCCCGACCGCGACCTGCCGGCCAAGTTTCCCTCTCTGCTTCACTGGCGGGATACCGCCCTGGTCCTGAGCTACCGCTTCCAGCCGGGGGCCGAGGATGACGGCCTCACCGTCCAGGTGCCGCTGAACCTGGTCGCCCATCTCCGGCCCGAACCTTTTGAATGGCTGGTACCGGGGATGCTGGAAGAGAAAATTTTTTTCCTGCTGAAAAATTTACCCAAAAACCTGCGCCGTCCCCTGGTGCCCATCCCCCAAACCGCCGCCGAGCTGACCGGGGCCTTGTTGGCCGAGCACGGCAACTGGCCCGAAGAATCACTTTATCGGGCCTTGAGCCGGGAGATTTACCAGAGTTACGGCTTGCGGGTCGAGGGCTCGGCCTGGCCCCTGGCCGAATTGCCGGAGCATCTGCGTTGCCGCTTCAGTCTGTTGGATCAGCGGGGCCGGGAGTTGGCGGCGGGGCGCAAGCTGGCCGAGCTGGCTCGGGCCGGGCAGGGGGAGGTGGCCGCGCCGCCGGCCGCCGCCCTTAAGGAGCTGCGGCGGCGCTATGAAAGGCCTATTCCCGGCCCCGCCGCTTTGCCGGAGCTGCCGGAGCGCCTGCCCCTGACCGATGGTGAGGGCCGTTTGCAGGCCTATTTGTTTCCCGGCTTGCAGTTGGTGGGCGAGGAGGAGGAAGTTGGGCCTGCCAACGGCGGGCGGGAAGCCGGGAGCAGCCGGGTTCGGCTCAAGCTCTACCAGACGGCGGCGGAGGGTCTGGCCGCTACCCGCCGGGGCTTGCGCCATTTTTACGGCGAAGAATTTACCCGCCAGCTCAAGATGTTGCGTAAAGACTGCCGCCTGATCCGCCGCCAGTGGCTGCTTTACGAAGGGTTGGCCCCCCCCGAGGCAATGGCCGAGCTGGAGGAACGATTTTTTAGTTTTATCCTCGATGAAATTTTGGGGCTGAGCGCAATTCAACGATTACCCACGGCGGCGGAATATGCCGCACGGGTGGCGGAGTTGCGGGAGAGCGGGATTTATGCCGCCGGCCGCCGACTCTTTGAGCAGATCCACGAATTGCTCGCCCAACGCCGGGAAGTGCTGGACACCCTGCTACGGCTGGGCGGCGGCGGGTTGTCGCCGGCGGAAACAACGCCCGGCAAGGGGCGGCCGGCGGTCAAGGGCCTGGCGGCCGGTCTGGCGGCGGCCACCGGGGCCGGGATTGCCAAGGGCGGCAAGGCCGGCAAGGCGGTATTGCCGCCCGGCCTGGCGGAACGTTTGCGTGAGCGGCTGGGTCAACTGGTGGCCGCCGACTTCCCCACCGGCCTGCGGGCCGCAAATTTGCCCCACCTGATCCGCTATCTCAAAGCCCTGCAGATCCGGGTTGAGCGGGCCTATGCCGTACCGGCCCGTGATGCGGCCAAGGATGAGCAATTGGAGCCCTTTCGCCGCCGCCTGGCCGGCTTTGTCGATCCCGCCGCCCTTTCCCTGGCCAAACGGGAACTGCTGGCCGAGTACCGGCAGATGCTGGCCGAATACGAAGTCAGCCTGTTTGCCCAGGAGGTGGGCACCGCTTTTCCGGTGTCGGTCAAACGTTTGGAGGAAAAATGGCGGGAAATTGAGCAGACCCCGACTTGACAGCGGACGGGGGCGGTAGCATTGTGAATGAATCGAGTCTCAGTAAATTGCGTGGCGTATGGCGGAAACAATTTTGCCAAGGATGGACGGGAGATGGATCAGCGTAAAAAGCGTGCCCTGATGGAGGAAAGCCTGGCCCGGATGGTGCGGGAGCTGGGGCGGCCCGGCCCGGGAGCTTTCGGGGAGAATAGCTGGGAGGTGCCCACCGATATTTACGAGACCGAGCGGGCCTTTATCGTGCATCTGGACCTGGCCGGGGTGGAGCCCGCCGCCATTCAGGTGCTGGCCGAGGAGGACCGGCTCACCGTTTCCGGCGAGCGGCGCTTCCCCATGCCGCGGGAGGTGCGCAAGGTCCACCGGCTGGAGATCGAACAGGGCAGCTTTGTCCGCCGGATTAAGCTGCCCCAGCCCATCGAGGTGTCGGCCGTGGAAACCAGCCATCGCCACGGCTTCCTGGTTATCGTGCTGCCCAAGCGGCTCAGCCGGCGGGTGAAGGTGACGGTAACTTCCGCCGGATAAACACAATCGGATAACCACAATCGTTCAGCGGCAGCGCCGATTGCCGGCCCTGCCGCAAGGCCCCGCGGCAACAAAGAGGCAACAAAGAGGCAACAAATCAGCCAGGCAAGAACGCAAACCATTCAGCGAGAGATAAACCATGAGTGAGCAGAGCAAGGCAAAAGAACAGGAACAGGCCGCCCGGGAAGAGGGCAATCCCTCGTCCGCCGGGGGGAAACGGGTGAATCCCGCCAACCTGCCGGTGCCCGAGGTGCTGCCGGTGCTGCCCCTGCACGGCTTTGTCTTCTTTCCCGGCATGGGCTTTCCCATGCAGATCAGCCATCCCGCCTCCAAGCAGTTGGTGGATGATGCCATCCTGGAAGATCGCCTGGTGGCGGTGGTCACCCATCGTCGTTTGGAAGAGGAGGGCGGCGGCGAGGAGGCTGGCGATCCCGATAGCCTGCCCGATCCCACCAGGGGAGGGCGGGGCGGGGCGCCCAACCCCGAACATCTCTACGGGTCCGGGGTGGTTGGCTACATTCATAAGCTGGTCAAGTCCGAGGACGGGCTTTATCAGGTGCTGATCAGCGCCGTCAAGAAGCTGCGGGTCAAAGAGTACGTCCAGCGGGAACCCTACCTCAAGGCTCGGGTGGAGCTGGTGCCCATGGAGGATGGCAGCGACCGGGAAGTCGAGGCCATGCTGCTCAATCTCCGCACCCAGTTCAAGAAGATGGCCGATCTGGGCGGCACTCCCAACGAGCTGGTGATGACGGTCAACTCCCTGACCAACCCCTTTTACATCGCTTACCTGATCCTCTCCCAGGCCGGCTTGAACATGGAGGAAGAGGAGGAAGTGCTGGAGATCGAGGATCTCAAAAAGCTGCTGGACCGGGTGGGGCGCGAACTCAATAAAAAGCTTGAAACCGTGGAGATGAGCCACAAGATCCAGAAAGGGATCAAGCAGGACATGGACAAAAAGCAGCGGGAATTTTTTCTCCGCGAGCAGCTCAAGGCCATCCGCAAGGAGCTGGGCGAGGATAATGAAAACCTCGACCTCAAGGAGCTGCGGGAACGCCTGGGCGCGGCCGAGCTGCCGGAGGAGGCCCGCAAGACCGCCGAAAAGGAGCTGGATCGCCTGGGGCGGATTTCCCCCTCATCGCCGGAATACACCGTTTCCCGAACCTACCTGGACTGGATTTTGGATTTGCCCTGGCTCAAGGCCACCGCCGACAACCTGGACCTGGAACGGGCCCGCCAGGTGCTGGATGCCGACCATTACGGCCTGGACAAGATCAAAAAACGGATCATCGAATTTCTGGCGGTGCGCAAGCTCAAGCAGGATATGCACGGCCCCATCCTCTGCTTTGTCGGGCCGCCGGGGGTGGGTAAGACCTCCCTGGGCCAGTCCATCGCCCGCAGTATGGGGCGCAAGTTTGTCCGGATTTCCCTGGGCGGGGTTCGGGACGAGGCCGAAATTCGCGGCCACCGCCGCACCTATATCGGCGCCCTGCCGGGCCGGGTGATCCAGAGCCTGCGCAAGGCCGGCTCCGTCAATCCGCTTTTTATGCTGGATGAGATCGACAAGATGGGGATGGATTTTCGCGGCGACCCCTCTTCGGCCCTGCTGGAGGTGCTGGACCCGGAGCAGAATTTTTCCTTCTCCGATCACTACCTGGAGATTCCCTTCGACCTCTCCAAGGTGATGTTCATCACCACCGCCAACCTGCTGGATACCATCCCCGGCCCCCTGCGCGACCGGATGGAGGTGATCGAGCTGGCCGGCTACACCGAGGAGGAAAAGCTCAATATCGCCCGCCGCCACCTGCTGCCCAAGCAGTTGGAGGCCCATGCCCTGAGCGCCGATGATCTGCAAATCAGCGACGAAGGTTTGCAAGAGTTGATCCGTTCCTACACCCGCGAGGCGGGGGTGCGTAACCTGGAACGGGAAATCGGCGGGGTTTGCCGGGGGGTGGCCCGCCGGATCGTCGAGGGTCACAACGGCCTGATTGAAGTGGGCCCGGCGGAGCTGGCGGAATACCTGGGGCCGGCCAAGTTTTTCGTGGAGAGCAAGGCCCGCACCTGGGGGCCGGGGCTGGCCACCGGCCTGGCCTGGACCCCGGTGGGCGGCGATCTGCTCTTTATCGAAACCGCTCGGATGAAAGGGAAGGGCGGCCTCAACCTGACCGGCAAGCTGGGGGAGGTAATGAAGGAGTCGGCCTCGGCGGCCCTTACCTATATCCGTTCCCATGCCAAGGGGCTGGGGGTTGCCGAAAAAGTCTTTGCCGAAAGCGATCTGCATGTGCATGTGCCGGAAGGGGCGATTCCCAAGGACGGCCCCTCGGCCGGGGTGGCCATGGTGGTGTCGCTGGTCAGCCAGCTCACCGGCCGACCGGTGCGGCGGGAGGTGGCCATGACCGGCGAGATTACCCTGCGGGGGGATGTGCTGCCGGTGGGCGGCATCAAGGAAAAGGTGCTGGCGGCGGTGCGAGCGGGGATCTACGAGGTGATTCTGCCGAGGCTCAACGAGAAGGATTTGGTTGATCTCCCGGCCAGCGCCAGGGAGAAGCTGCGGGTGCATCTGGTGCATGATATCAACGAGGCCCTGGAGGCGGCCCTGGAAAAAAAGGCCCGGCCCGCCACCGCCGGCCGCCGGCGCAATACCAAGGCCGCAACGGCCTGAGCGCAGGCAGCGCAAGCGCGGAAGGCTTGCCTTGCCGGCAAGCCTTCCGCGTTGAAGTTCCACCTTGAAGTTCCACGCTGAAGTTCAGCGCAGAGGGTTTTGCCACCCGAACCGACCTTGGGTGGGCTGAGGGGGGCTGATTAGAGCATTTCGATATTCTTCCGCAGCTGGGCGATCTGCAGCCCCAGCGAGACGCACTGCTTGCCGTCCATACACTGCCGGGCCTCGTTCTCTTCCAGAAAGGTCTTAAGCTGGTGGCTGTCCTTTTTCAAATCCACCACCCAGGCTTTGTTCCCCTGGTCGTAATCAACCTTCACGTCGATGCCGCAGGCCCCGATCTCCGGGAAAATACTCTTGATCTTGCCGCAAAGTTCATTCTTATCATACATGGCCGTGCCCTCCCGAGAAAAAGGTTAACGGTTATTTGATCACAACCACATTGTATCACAAGAAAGGCTCCCCTGAGCTAAAAATCAATTCAACCGCCCCTTGTTACAGGATCAAGGATGCCCGAAAATTTCTGGCGGAACTGAAGGTGAAACCATGAACACCATATCTTACAATGGATACGCCGCCCGCGTCGAGTTTGACGCCGAAGATCATATTTTTGTCGGCCACATTATCGGGATTCGCGATATTGTCGGTTTTCATGGCGCGTCGGTCGCCGAACTGGAAACCGCTTTTCACGAAGCGGTTGACGACTATCTGGAAAGCTGCGCCAAACTCGGCCAGGAACCTAACAAGCCCTATTCCGGCAAGATCCTCCTTCGCGTCGGCACCGAACTCCATGCAGCGGTTGCTTCTTCTACGAGTTCCTGGTCAGGCATATATCGCCTCCCCGTCGATTTTCTTTTTGAGGAATCGGTTCATGTTCTCCCGGTAGGCGACGATGTCAACGGGCTGGTGCAGTCGCTCTTCCAGCTCGTACTTGAGGCCGGCCAGGAGAAAAAGATCGGGCTTGGCAACCCGGACCACCACATCCACATCGCTGTCGTCCGCCGCTTCATCCGCCTTCATCCGCTACGTTCACTCAATTTTCGCTTGATCGCGGCATTCATCTCCTCGGGAGAAAGTGCTTCACGGCCGGGTTGGTGCAGCCGGCCGAAAATATCGTCCACCCGCCTGGTCAGCGGCCTGAGCAAAACCTCACCCCGATCAGTAACGGTAAAGTCAATTTTATCTCCGCTATGCAACATCAGGCTGGCCCGGATATCCTTGGGAACGGTGATCTGCCCCTTGCTAGTGATGGTTGCCATGGTCATGGGTGCCTCTCCTTACTTCTACACTTAATCTTACCAGAAGGCAGGAGGTGCGGGCCATGCTTGTCAAGATAATTCGAACCTGCCGTTGGTGTCGTGGCTGAGACAGGGGGCAGGCGCCTTTTTCCCTAATTTTTCAGCGGCAAAGTTCCATCTCCGGGCCGAGCCAGTCGGAGGGGTTCAGTTCTATGGCTTGGGGGGTTTTGATTTTGGTGCGCTCCCTGGGCAGGTCGGTGAACATCTGGACTATGCCGTGGCAAATGACGTTGTTGGCCTTTTTTGAAGGTCACGACCGTGTGTTCGGCTTCCTGGATGATTTGTAGGACATCATCCGTAAGGTCCTGGCCTTGGATGATAACAAGGTTTTGCCTTGGATTTATGGGCATCGGTCATTTCGCCTCCTGCCGGGTTTGGTAATGTCGGTGGAAGGTCAGCTTCATGGAGCAGATGGTGGTCCGCTGTGCTGGTCCGATTGCTGGTTAGCCGTAAGACGATCGAGATGATGCAGGAAAAAATCGGTTCCCCAGTGGCGCAATCCTTCCTGTTCGGACAAAGGCAGAAAACGTTGCACGTCTTGCCGGGCCGCGGCCCAGTCAATGCGCCGGATGGCCGCCGCCATGTTTTCCCGTAGCCAGGACGGCGTCACCATGATCTGCTGACCGGCCCACGGCCCTGACTGGTGCAGGGCATTGGCCAACAAGGCCGAATCGGGGCGAGTCTTGCGGGCAACATACCAGACGAAATCATACCAGTCGCGGCCTTTGACATAGGAGCGACAAAGCAGGGCGTGCAACTTTAGGGCAAAGCCGGATTCCAGGGACTGGGTGGTCAGCGGAGCCGTCACTGGAAAGGTGATGTAGCTGGTGGTAAAAGTAGAGCCGGCGGGAGGATTGGTGTCGATCTCCAGTTTGATCCGGATCTTACCCGCCCGGTGCCGCTCAAAGGGCAACTCCAGCGACAGGATTTTACCGATGGAGTCGGTCTTTAGAAAAGCTTTGCGTACCGCGCCATCAGCCTGGTTCCTATCCTGAACTTCAAACACAAACCCCTCCCGCCGGCAATCTTCGCGCACGGCCTCCAGGTATTTCTGCCAGCGAAAGCCGGGGTCAGGCTGTTTCAGCAGGAAATCCAGATCCTCTGAAAAACGGTTTATGCCGTTGATGATTCGCAGACAGGTGCCACCCTGAAACATGGCCTCCGCGAACAGGCCGGCCCGCGATAGACTGGCCAGAACATAATGCTGCATGAGTTCCTGCAGCACGTTCTCCTGTTCGACCGGATTTGTCGGCGCATACTCGCGGATTTTGGCGTTCAACACCTTGGGCAACATTGGTTACGGCTCCTGGTGACCACGGTAAACGGTTGCCAACCCCTCCAGATAGGCGCGCACGCGCCGACTGCGGAGACCGGCTGAAATCTCTTCCAGGCTGTCCCAGGGCAGCCCCCGGAGATCATCCGCCTCGATCCGCAACGATTCGGTCAGATACCCCGGACCATGCCGCTGCCAGGTAATTTCCCGGTTGAGGTAAACCGCATCGGCAATGGCCCGTAACGGCAAAGCGATAAACGCCCAAGCCTCGCGCCCCACCGCCTCGACCCGGACCCCGGCCAGCGGTTGGCGCATCGGCACTCGCTGAAAACCGAAAACCCCCAGGGGAGTAGTGAACTCCCGGCTGCGGGCCACGGTAACACTGCTGACCTGGTAAACCGCCTCGGGAATCAGGCCGTGATAGGCCAAAGCCGATTCCAGGCTGATATGCGACGGAAAATGCAACACCGCCGCCACCACGAAGGGATGCGGCTCGCTCTTCCGATAAGGCGGCGCGAGCACGAACAGGCCGGGCTTAAGGCGCAGGATTTCACCGGCCCGGCAGGCCCGATGAACCAAAAGCGCCCGCGCTCCGTCGGAAACGTCAGGAAACAGGTTGCGCAACACCGTTTCATCAAACAACCCGCCCGGCGGCGCCAGCTTGAACACTTCTTCGGTAATCGTTTGCATTTGTGCTCACAGATTACGCTAATCGTAAACTTATCGCAAGAATTAACCGGTGGCCTGCCTCTTCTATAGTTCTATTATTGGATGTTCGGCTCGCTGTCACTTGAGGTAGGCTGAAAATGATGGACACGAAAACTCTGATCATTCATAAACCAGAGT
>OBJA01000170.1_pt1 | contig 64329 bp, 54 predicted proteins | sample 1519751 | NCBI WGS metagenome assembly OBJA01 (sample SAMEA3881238, study PRJEB22517) | soil metagenome | biome: lake sediment; feature: soda lake sediment; material: sediment, water from around vicinity | place: India | collected 2013-12-23 | depth 3 m | reverse complement strand
TAGGTTAAAAAAATCAGCCTTTTAGTATTTTAGCTGAATACATTGATTCTCCGATATATAATTTAATATAGTAAATACCTGGTGGTAATTTTGAGACATTTAATTTGAACACGCTATCCTCTGTTCCTAAATCTTTTGTCCTTATGTTCAACTAAAATACTTTCACCCACTCCGTGGGTTAATTAATGAAATGAATTACAAGATCCAACTAAATTGAACTACATTGAACCCCTCGATAAACTCAGGGACCGCAACATCGAAATATCTTGAACTATTTATTAATTGGTTGGGTCATAAGATGCAATCATCTCAATAACATTAAGTATTCTCACAGTTTTATCGAAATCATTGTCCCCTGAGCAGGCGGCTAATTTATAGTCCGACTGGAAGGTGTATGAGTGGAGGTAAAAGCCTGATGTCTCTGCATCGGGGATGAGTTCATAACCTGCTTCTCCATTTTTGATGATCGTGAAGGAACAAAGACTTTTTGTTAATCCTTTGCCAATGGCTTTGATGAAGCTCTCTTTTAATGTCCAAAGGGTAAAAAAGATGTGAGCTTTCTCAATGTCATCTTCTGCTTTATCGAGCATTTGCTTTTCGGGCTCTGAGAAAAAACGGTATGCTACTCCTTCGGGTACTTTGCGCATCTTCTCTACATCTACACCCACCGGATTGTCTGATACGGCTACAACAACCCAATTACCTGAGTGGGATATATTGAAGAAAACATTCCCGGTATTTTCAGCATAAGGTTTTCCTTTTTCACCTATGTAGAATGGCTTGTTGTATGATATGCCTGTGATTTCGCGAAGAGCATATCTTGCAAGTATTTCGCCTATAAGGTTACGTTGAGCATCAGATGTATGTGCATATTTTGAAACTTTAGTGGCACATTCAAAAGGCACAAGCTTCAACATAGAAGGCATTAACTCTTTAAAACCCTTCTCATCAAGAAGTTCACAAGCAAAAACAGTAGTCATAACATTAACCTTAATATTAAGGCTTGCGGGCAAAAATCCTTATAACGTTTGCTATTCCTTTATGGAATTCACCTTCCTCGAGATGCACTCTTACATTATGAAACTCAAGCAATTTTAATGTACTGAAATCACTTTTCAATTCATCAGCATCATATAGCAGATCAATATTTTTCGGTCCACCGCTTGAATTAGGTAATTGTGCTTTAGAGAAAGCCTCGAAGATTAGACATCCGCCAGGTTTAAGCAGCTTCATAAGTTCATTATGAACTTTAGTCCTGAAATCGGAAGGCATGTGTACGTATATCAATGCAATAACATCATAGCTGTTTTCTTCTCCTCTGAAACATCTGAGGTCTTTAACCAGATATTCGATATTAACACTTTTCTCATCAGCTAAGCGCAGGGCTTTAGTTTTAGCTTCCGGACTCTGATCAAATGCAGTAACATCCCAGCCTTCACCTGCTGCCCAAACTGCATTACGTCCCTCACCTTCAGCAGGTAATAGAAGCCTGCCTTTTTTCATGATTTTTAATTTTTCAACAAACCAATCATTTGGTTCGGTGCCATAAATGTATGAATCGGAGGCATATCGTTGATCCCATAAATTTTCCATAGCTCATTAATTGTAGGTTAACTAAAGGATTTTTGCTCCTTTAAACTTACAAATATACAATTTATTTTGATTCAGAAATCGATACTATCAATATGTTATTTGCATATTGAGTTGCATTTCAGATACTTAATAAACTGATAAGCAAAGGCTGATATAAAATTTTGCAGACATAAGTTGTTGCTAATTATTTTTCCATAAATTTGATTTTTTAACAGATAAAAATATAGTTGATGAAATCAAAGTTACTCTCAGTAATGCTTATTGCAATATGTGTAATTGCAATTCAGACTTCTGCAAATGCACAAAGCGATTTAAAAAAAGGATACATCGTAACATACAAAGGAGATACTATCAAAGGTTTCGTTGATGTTCGGGCTTGGGGATTGGCAGAGTCCTATATTACATTTTCTGAAAAGGAATCAGAAGGTGGAAAGCACTTTAGTCCTTATGATATTAGTGCTTTTGGGTTTGATAATGAAGTTTATGAAGGTGCTTATGTTGATGTTGAGTACAGTTCAAGAGTTGTAAGTAATCTTAGCACTAATGCTAACCTGATAAAAGAGAAGCATTTGATATTTCTTCAAAAAATAAGCGGAGGCAGCAAACCTTTATATATTTCACACATCACACATAATAATCTCTTTTACATTAAATCAGATACTGCTTTTGTGCTTCTTGAATATAAAAAGTATCTGAAAGATGAAAAGGATTCGGGTGGTGTTACACGAAGCAGAATAGTAGAGAATAAAACATACATTGGTCAATTAGCGCTGTATTTGTCAGATTGTCCGCAAATTACCGATGAGATTCATAAGACCTCATACGATCTTAAGTCTATGATTTCTTTATTTGGCAAGTATCAGAAGTGTAAATTAGAGAACATTGTTTCCCTGACTCATGAGCCAAATTACAAGCTCACATTTGGTATTACAGCAGGGGTAATGATGACAACTATCGATTTTAGGTTCATTGAAATTAATAAACATGAACCTGTTAACTTTACATCAGTACCAATCGGGATTTCACTCGAAATCAATAAAAGAGTGAATCTTCAACAATGGAGTTTTTATTCTGAGTTGATTTGCCATGCGCAATACGATCTTATGTATGAGACTGAGTATCATGACGAAATTTCTTCAAAACGATACTTGTATTCTTATGAGTATAGGTCGATAAAGCTGAGTAACATGGTTAAATATATTTATGCATTTGAAAGCATTAAATTCTTTGGAGGAGCCGGTCTTGCAATTGAAGATTTCAGAGGTAAATGGGATTATAACAGTGACCAGATGATTTTGGGTACAAAAGTGAGAGGCCATGACGACGGGTTCAATAAGATGACTATCCTAAAACCATGTTTATCTTTAGGGGCTAAGTATGACCATTTCAATATAAATTTTAGGTATGAAATGGCAAATAAAGAGAAGTATATGGACGCAACTGCAGGTGTATTAGTTAGTTACACTTTTTGAGATAAGTAATATTTTATGGATTGCTACTATTATTAATCCTTTTTATGATATTTAAATTCTTAAGGTCGGCCTGTATTGTCATAGCAATTTTTATACTTGATACTAATAGTTTGCAAGCTCAGGATGATTTTACAAAAGGATTCATTGTGACTTTACAGGGGGATACTTTGAATGGTTATATTACTGTTTTTTATAAAGGTTTCATTCCTTACGCAATTGAGTTTAAGGAATCTTACGAAAAATCTGGAAATATTTATTATCCCAACGATATCAAGTTATTTAAAACAAACGGTAAAATTTTTGCCGGAAGTTTAGTTGACATTGAAAAAAGTCCACGCGATCTTCAAAGATTAGGTTATGATCCAAAGCTTTATCTTGGACAACAGCTTTGTTTTATTGAAGAAGTAATCGGTGGTAACAAACCTCTCTATGTAATTCACTACACCACTTATGACTTGTTTTATATAAAAGAAGACACAGCTTATACTCTACTTGTATATAAGAAGTATCTCAAGAAACCACAAATCCGGGAAATAACAAGGGATGTTATAGTTGAAAACAAAAAATTCATTGGTCAATTAAAGATTTACCTGGCCGATTGCCCTCAATTGATCAGTGCTATTGAAAATACAACATACGATTTTTCATCACTGAAATCGTTATTTACGAAATACCAGGTTTATAAAAATGAAAAGCCGGTTGTTCGCGAAAACAGGCGGGTATTTCCATTTAAACCAGGTTTGGCTGGCGGGATTTTGATCGCTACTATCGACTACAGTTTTATTAAAAAGCACAAAGGTGATCCGGTTCATACTACTGTTATTCCGATTGGTATTTCAGCTGAATTTACAAAGTTCACCTTTAATAAAGAGATTTCGTTTTATAACACGTTATTATACCACAAAATGTTTGAGTATAGTCGTGAAGACATTCACTACGAATCAGAAACTAAAGTAGTTACAGATTATTACTATCATTTTACTTCATATAAATTAAACAGTATTGCACGATATAACTATCAAAAAAAAGGATACTCATTATTTGGAGGAGCCGGAATATCGCTTGAATTACTCAAAGGTTACTGGGGTATAACAAAGCGTTCCTATAGGGGAGGTCACAGGTACTTGGATATATCGGGCGGGAAGGGCAATCTAAGAAGCATTGCTCCTGCAATTGAGGCAGGTATAAGGTATAAAAGTCTTTCTCTAAGGGCACTTTTTGAATACAATAGTGAAGGTTCCTCAGCAGGATTAATGGCAGGTTTTTCATTTTAATGCTAAATCTTGAAAATAGTGTTGACCACCAATTTCTATTGTTGATAACTTAAATTCACTAAATTCACAAGTTTCAATAATTTTGCATTGAAAATTGTAAACTATGCTTTGGATTGACACACTGCTTACTTCACCTTTCTTACCTCTGGTAGTTACACTGATCGTTCTCCTGATAATTCAGTTGATATACTATTGGTATGTATTTGGTAAAGTAGCTTTCCATAAGGTTGCAAAACAGAAGATAAGTGATGCAAAGCCTCCGGTTTCAGTTATTATCTGCGCTAAGAATGAATATCATAATCTTGTTAAGTTTCTTCCTATAGTCCTGGAACAGGATTATCCCGAATATCAGGTTGTTGTTGTTAATGATGCCTCTGATGATGATACATTCTACTTACTTCGTGAATTAAGCGATAAATATAAACACCTAATGGTTGTTACGATTCAGGAGAATCTTAACTTTTTCACAGGAAAGAAGTTCCCTCTATCACTAGGAATAAAATCGGCGAAGCATGAATACTTATTATTAACTGATGCTGATTGTTGTCCGGTTGGTCCTGATTGGATCAGTTCAATGCAGCAGGGATTTGTTGATAAGACACAAATAGTACTTGGTTATGGTGCTTATACTGAACAGAAAGGTTTGTTGAACAAGATCATACGATTCGATACAGTGCATGTAGCTATGCAGTATCTTGGTTTTGCTCTTTCAGGTATGCCGTATATGGGAGTTGGACGTAATCTTGCTTATAAAAGTGAATTGTTCTATAATTCAGGAGGTTTCATTAAGCATTACAAGCTTATCTCGGGCGATGATGATCTATTCATAAATCAGGTTGCAAAAAAAGTAAACACTAGCGTGCAACTTGCTCATGAATCATTCACTTACTCTAAAGCTAAGCAAACCTTCAGTTCATGGCTTCACCAAAAGCGCCGTCATCTTACAACAGGTGGTTTTTATAAATTCAAACACAAGTTTTTCCTTGGGTTGTTTTCATTATCACAAATATTGTTTTTTACAACGTTGATTGTACTGGTTTTAAATGAAGTAGAACCAATTTTATTAGGATCGGTATTTCTTTTACGACTTATAACTCAATTAGTCATTGTAAAAAAAAGTATGATAAAACTTAAAGAGAGAAATTTCCTGTTTTGGGTGCCATTCTTTGAATTATTTTTGCTGATTATAAATACCTGGTTAAGTATAGTTGGTTTCTTCTCGAAGAAAACACAGTGGTAGCTTATAATTAATCGTTTTCCATCAATCAAAAACATGAAAGTTATTAATTTCCGTGAGGCTATAACAGCCGGAATACCTTTTGAACTACCAGCAGTTAAACCATTTGATGAATCGGTGAGTCATGCGCCTGTTCGCAAAGATATTCTTAGTGTTGAAGAGAAAAAACTCGCGCTAAGAAATGCCTTAAGATATTTTGAGCCCCGGCATCATTCTACTTTGGCTGTTGAATTCGCAGAAGAGTTGCAGAAGTATGGTCGCATTTATATGTATAGGTTTCGTCCTGATTATGAAATGTATGCCAGGCATATTGATGAATATCCGGCTAAAAGCAAACAAGCTGCCGGCATCATGTTGATGATTCAAAATAACCTTGATCCTGCTGTAGCGCAGCATCCTCATGAATTAATTACTTATGGTGGAAATGGGGCAGTATTCCAGAATTGGGCGCAATACTTACTTACTATGAAGTACTTGTCGGAGATGACCGATGAACAAACATTGGTAATGTATTCTGGACATCCAATGGGATTATTCCCATCTCATAAAGATGCACCAAGAGTGGTTGTAACTAATGGCATGGTTATTCCAAACTACTCCAAACCTGATGATTGGGAGAAGTTTAATGCTTTAGGAGTTTCTCAATACGGACAAATGACAGCCGGCTCTTACATGTACATTGGTCCCCAGGGTATAGTTCATGGTACTGCCATTACTGTTCTTAATGCAGGAAGAAAGATAGCCGGCAGTAATGAAGATTTAAGAGGTAAGCTTTTTGTTACTGCAGGTTTAGGAGGTATGAGCGGCGCACAGCCAAAAGCTGCAAATATTGCAGGTGTTGTTAGCATAACTGCTGAAATAAACAGTCATGCCGCTCAAAAAAGATTCAATCAGGGCTGGGTTGATATTATTACTGATAATGTTGATGATGCAATTAATAAAGCCCTGTATTATATAGAAATAAAAGAGGCGCAATCAATTGCCTTTATAGGAAATGTTGTTGATTTATGGGAGCGTCTTGCTGAAAGAAATATAAAGGTTGATTTGGGTTCAGATCAAACTTCCCTTCATAATCCATGGGCCGGAGGGTATTATCCTGCCGGTTTATCATTTGAAGAAGCAAATAACATGATGGCTCACGACCCTGAGGCTTTCAAGAAAGCGGTTAGAACTTCTCTGAAAAGACAGGTAAGTGCAATAAATAAGCTCGCAGCCAAAGGAATGTATTTCTTTGATTATGGTAATGCATTCATGCTTGAAGCCGGCAGGGCAGAGGCAGATATTTTTGCAGATAATGGAATGTTCCGATATCCAAGTTATGTACAGGATATTATGGGACCTATGTGCTTTGATTACGGTTTTGGCCCCTTCAGATGGGTATGTACTTCAGGAAAAGAAGAAGATTTGGATGCTACTGATCAAATAGCAATGCAGGTGTTGGAAGAGATTGCAGCTACTTCGCCTATGGAAATAAGTCAGCAAATGAAAGATAATATCCACTGGATTAAAGAGGCCAAGAATAATAAGCTGGTAGTTGGATCACAGGCAAGAATACTTTATGCCGATTGCGAAGGGCGTACAAAAATAGCTGCTGCTTTCAATAAGGCAATTGCACAGGGAATAATAAGTGCGCCTGTGGTTTTAGGACGCGATCATCATGATGTTTCAGGTACCGATTCTCCTTTCAGAGAGACTTCAAATATTTATGATGGTAGTCAGTTTACAGCCGATATGGCAATACACAATGTTATTGGTGATTCATTCAGAGGTGCAACATGGGTGTCAATTCATAATGGTGGTGGAGTAGGATGGGGCGAAGTAATAAACGGTGGTTTCGGGATGTTGCTCGATGGCTCGGACGATAGTGATCGTAGACTAAGAAGTATGTTATTCTGGGATGTAAATAATGGTATATCGCGCCGTTCATGGGCAAGAAATAAAGAAGCAATCTTCAGCATCAAGAGAGCTATGGAGATAGAGCCATTGTTAAAAGTTACATTGCCAAATATTGCTGATGACAAGATAATTGATAGCTCTTTTGGCTCATGACAGATAATTGCATCTAAAAGGAACCTTTAGATTAAAGTTGGAGATATTGCGACAAGTAAAGATTTAAAATAAATTGAATAATAGAAAAGAGGGCGGTTAAAACCACCCTCTTTTCTATTATATAATTCGTAAACTCTTAAGAGACCTTTATTGTAATTTCTTCCCATTTGATTACATCACCAGGGCGAATTTTCTTTCTCTTTTGGGTTTCAACAGTACCATTCAACAGGATTAATCCATCACTTATTATTTGATTTGCTTCACCTCCTGTCTCAACAAGTCCAAGTAGTTTTAAAAGTTGATTTAATTGTATAAACTCATAAGGTGCTTCGATGCTGTATAGGAATGTATTAGCCATAAGTCGTTAAATGTTATCAGTCGATAAAAGTAAGCAATAAGTAGAGCCCTCCTGCTGTGTGACTCCACTTATTGCTTTTTGTAGGGCTACTTTACAATGTTAATTTTTTGAATTAAAGATATTTCGCCCGATCTTATGCTAATAAGGTAAATACCTTTTGGCCATGATTCACTATTAATAGTAGTTTCTCCTCCCGAATAATTGAACTCATAAACTTTGCTTCCAAGCTGATTAGAAACAACTATATTATAACCTGAAGCACTGATTGGGAGATTGAGATTGAACTTAGCTGAAGCTGGATTTGGATATATCTTAACAGATTCGGGCTTGATTTGAGAAGTGTTAACCCCCACTACCTCAAATTGAGCATTCTGCTGAAATTTAAACTCCGTTCCAAGCGCTATTAGTTGGGAACTATTAGCCGGTGTTAAACGATAATATCCTGCACCATTTGAGCAACACAAACCATTGCCTCCTGCATCAAATACAGTTAAAGTATAACAGCCATTTGTTAGCAATGTAATATTCTCATTATAAGTATTGTTTGAAAGGTCATAAGGTCCGCCGGTTGCTATAACTAAACCATTTGCATCTGTTACCTGCCAGGTTGTTTCCTGAGGAGCATTATCAGTTCTTATCTTTAACAGTAGCTCATTAACAGTTGTAACTGAACGGGCAAATTGATGAACAATAGTATCATTTTTATTGTACTCATCATTATTCGAATTAACCTGATCGACGAAAATTTTTATAACATTCTGATCGAGCAAATCAAATTCAATAGCTGGTAGTTCAATATCAGCTTTACTCAAAAAGGGTAACGCACCATTCCATGTATACTCTTGTATATCGCCATTATTAACCTGATATTTAAGGGTAAGAGAATTAAGAAGGTTATTGCCGTTGTTTCGTATTTTAATGCGTGGACTAAATGAATTGAAGCAGAAATTATCAGCTCGGTTAATTAGTTCTGAAGTTTCAACATCTCTGTTATATACTGCTGTGATAGGAAATGGATTAAGGTTTGCCGATTGAAGTACCTCTTTTGTTATGGGGTTCTGCACAAACCCAATAACACTCAACTGATTAATATTATACACATTAGCCAATACCCAGTAATATTCTAAGATTAAATAATCGCCTGCTGAAAGAGGAGTTGGTAATGAAATTCCAGTCTTGGTAGGAAGCATCTTCTTATGAACATTGTAAAAGTCTTTTTCGCCATTTGATCCGGGTGCTGAATTAAAATGAACATGCTTTTCAATCACTGACATAAAAGCATTCATTGGCCCTGAGATGTTTGCAGTTACTTGAATCAGCATTGTAACGTAAATGGTATCGTTTGTTGGAGATATCCGCTGGTTGATCTTAAGAGTGAGAGGTGAAGGCACTGTGTAGCGGTTATTAACAATGCTCATATTGTTAAGCCAACCATTAGGACTGCCTGAATAGACATTGCCATCTATAACTGAATGTGGTACTGCACTAACATTATAATACGAAACTCTTGCTGAAGGATCGGCTGTATTATGCAGATACATAGGATCATAGCCTGGCCAGCTTACATGATAATTAATAGAAGTCATCTTGTCTGCATTGGCCTCTAGCCTCGTGTGAATTGTCGGGTTAACTGCTGCACATGGTCCACAAGATGCTTGTGTAAAGTGCTCTAAAAGAACTAAGCGTTGAGATTGGCTGAATGCCATAACTCCCGTAGTTATTAACAATAAGAGTAAAGCTATTTTTTTCATAATGTGTGAGTTAGAATTTTTGTCTTGCATACAAAGAAAGTTAAATAATTAGATATACGCAAGATGTTGATAAATTTTCCTCAGGAATTATAATATTAAATGAAAATTAAAACACTATCTTTGCAGCGGGAAAAACACAAAAAAAGTCGGTTGAATTAACGCTTTTTAACCTTTTTAGCACGTTTTTTGATGTATATTTGTATGTAAATATCGTCGCTTATGAAAAGATTAATACTATTTGTTCTGTTTGTCTTTGCAATCGGGTTAATAAAAGCACAACCTTTTATTATCAAAGATAAGAATGGCAATGATGTAACATCAACTGTAATTGATTTTGCCGTTACCAATGAAACCGGTGAAACATCACTCGGATTAGATGTTGTTAATAATACTAGCACTAGGAGAAGTGTGAAAGTAAAGAAGATTGAAATAGCTTTACTACCATCAATTGTTCAGCCCGATTATGGGTTTATGATGTGCTGGGAGCAATGTTATCCTCCACATGTTTATATAACTCCTGATGCAATCAGAATGGAGCCTCAGCAATTAGTAACGAATTTTACAGGCGATTTAAGATTCCCCATTGGAATATTAGGAACTGCAACTGCCAAATTCGTATTCTTTGATGTTGACTCACCAAATGATTCAAGTTATGTTACAATTAATTTCAACATTGGGAATGTTGGATTAAATACAATACCATCGAAACTCTTTAAAGTTTCAAATGCTTACCCTAACCCTGCATCATCAGTTGTATATATTGATTACACACTTCCAGCAAATGTGAGCGGTGCCAAAATTAAAGTTAGTAACCTCTTAGGAACTACTGTTACTGTTCTTGATCTTAACAAAAACGAAGGTAAAGCAGGAATAAGCGTAAGCGATTTAAAAGATGGAGTGTATTTTTATTCTTTAATGATAAATAATTCTGCAACGATTACACGAAAATTCGTAGTACGTCGTTAATACGATACTTGTTTAACTTGGATTACTTGTTTAGCTTAATGTGATTAGAGGCTGCCCGATAGGCAGCTTCTGTCATTATTATATCTAGCGTTTGCATGATACTGTATAATCAAAGCTTTAATAAGTAAGTGGTACTTGCAATCAAGTGCAGGATGTGAAATTTATAATCTTCAGCTATTTATTTGATTTATCAATCCAAAAATAAAGGCTGTCAGTTGAAAATGACAGCCTTATAAGATTTTAATTATACTGATTTAAGCAAGCGAATAAGAGTACTTCTTTATTGCTTCTTTGATCTTTTCAACATAATCTAGTTCTTCCCAACCAAAGAACTTTATTTTCTTGAAATGTTGCACTTTACCATTCACTTCTTTGGAAAAGTCTACACCTTCAGAATATCCTACTTCAACTTCAGCTACATAAGGTGTACGACCGAAATGTCCGTAAGTTGCTGTTGGCAGATATATAGGGTTCTTTAAACCGAAACGCTCATTAATAGCAAAAGGACGTAGATCGAAAATATTATTTACCATCTCAGAGATCTTATGGTCGGCAATAACCTTACCTTCTTGATCTACGATCTTGCAGCTGTTGTATGTGTTTACATAGAGTCCAACAGGTTGGGCAACACCAATTGCGTAAGCTATTTGAACAAGCACTTCATCAGCAACACCAGCTGCTACAAGGTTCTTTGCAATATGACGCGCAGCATAAGCAGCTGAACGGTCAACTTTAGAAGGATCTTTACCAGAGAAAGCACCACCTCCATGAGCACCTTTACCGCCATAAGTATCAACGATGATCTTTCTTCCGGTTAACCCTGTATCTCCATGAGGACCACCAATAACAAAATTACCGGTTGGATTTACATATAGCTTTATATCACTATTGAAGAGTGGTTTAACATATTCAGGCACTTCGCTGATAACTATCGGTAATAGAATTTCACGCACATCATCAGTAATAACCTGTTGCATTAATTTCTCTCTCTCTTTTTCAGGAAGTCTTGTATCTGCAAAGTCATCATGTTGAGTTGAAATAACTATTGTATCAATTCTAACAGGATTGTTATTATCATCATACTCAATAGTAACCTGGGATTTTGAATCAGGACGAAGATAAGTCATTAACTTACCTTCTTTTCTGATTTTAGCAAGCTGTTGTAATATTATATGCGAGATCTCGATTGGCATTGGCATGTAGTTCTCCATATCCCTATTAGCGTAGCCAAACATCATACCTTGGTCACCTGCACCTTGTTCCTCTGGGTTTTCTCTGACAACACCCATATTTATATCGCGAGATTGCTCATGAATAGTAGAGATTATTCCACATGATTCGCTTTCGAAGTGATATTCATTTTTGGTATAACCAATATTCTTGATGGTCTTACGAACAATTTTCTGAATATCAACATAACTATCTGTTAGAACTTCGCCACTACATACTACCAAACCAGTGGTTACTAAAGTTTCGCAGGCAACTTTTGCTTTTGGATCTTTTCTGAGAAATTCATCAAGCAGAGCATCAGATATCTGATCGGATACTTTATCAGGATGACCTTCAGAAACTGACTCTGATGTAAATAAATAAGCCATTTGAGTTATATTTTATTGTCAATTAATAATATACGGCGATCTGATTAAAGGCTGGACTTGCTTTAGCATTTTTTTTAATGGTTGCAATCAATCAAATCTTTCCATTCGGTTTAAAACCGCGGCACAAAAGTAATAATTATTTATTACACCACTAGAAAATTAAAAATCATTATTGGAAGCTAATTTGATTTACCTCCATTTATCGAAATCATATTGAATACATGATTCTTACTGATCAACAAGGGCTTAAGATAACTCAAAGGAAGTTGCAGGATTTGATATACAAACTTATGCAAACCTATAAAATCCTAGAACTACTAACTGGTATAATATACAGTATGGATACTCAGTTGAATGATATTACTTTTTAGTAAGCTTCTGAAATACACTCTCCAGTGTTCCTTCTTCTTTTTTCATTGAAAGAACAGTAAGATTATTATCGACTGCAAACTTAAAAATTGCCTGACGGATATCCTCTTTACTATCAGCTTCGAAAATATAAATATTCTGAGCTGATAAAGTAACATTTTTAACCCCCTTTAACTGCTTAAGCTGATTAATATTAGCCTCTTTATCGAATTCAGCTATCACTCGGTTGGTACTTCCGGCCACATCAAGTAGATTTCGCGGAGTATCGTCAGCTACAATCACACCTTTATTGATGATTATAGCTCGGGTACACATGGCCTGAACTTCCTGCATTATATGAGTTGAGAGGACTACAGTTTTTTCTTTACCAATCTCTATAATAAGATTGCGAATGTCAATAAGTTGGTTAGGATCTAGACCAGATGTGGGTTCATCGAGTATAAGGATTTCGGGGTTGTGAATCAGAGCCATGGCCAATCCAACCCTTTGCTTGTATCCTTTTGACAAAGCGCCAATTTTTTTCTTTCTTTCAGGGTGCAAACCGGTTAAATCCATAATTTCATTGATGCGACGCACTTTATTGTCGCCCAATTGGTGAATTCCTGCAATAAATTCGAGACATTCACGGATATACATTTCAGTATACAAAGGGTTATTTTCGGGAAGGTAACCAACTTTCTTTCTTATTTCAATAGAATTCTCCCTGATGCTATGTCCAAACACATGAACATCGCCTGCAGTGGGAGGGATAAAACATGTGATGATTTTCATTAAAGTTGATTTACCGGCACCATTAGGACCAAGTAAACCAACAATTTCACCAGGGTTTATTTTGAAGTTAACACTATTGAGAGCTAGCTGTGCACCGTACTTTTTGGTAATATCTGAGACAATGATTGACATAATAAATGGAATGATTTGCAAAAATAACTAATAAAGACGAAGAAAAATCATTAATTTTGCGACTGAAAAGCCTTCCTAAATTTTCTAATAAATAATTGTTTACAAATTTGTTAAATAGAAAATTAAGAATTACCTTTGCACCCCTTTTTGGAGTGTTGAGTTCTTATTGAAGGGCCGTAACCTGACAATATTAATAAAGCTAAAACCAGAGGGTGAAACCTGATATCGCTGTATTCTCATGCCCGTGAGTACAACTGATATAGAGGGTTTATTATTGTTTAAAGTGATAAAATAAACAAAATGGATACATTAAGTTATAAAACATTGTCAGCAACACCTGATAATATTCAGAAGAACTGGATACTGGTAGATGCCGACGGACAAACACTAGGTCGTTTTTCCAGCAAAGTTGCTAATATTTTGAGGGGTAAGTATAAGACCAATTATACACCAAATCTTGATTGTGGTGATTATGTTATCGTGATAAATGCTGAGAAGATAAAACTAACGGGCAATAAGATGTCTGACAAGGTATATGTTCGTCACACCGGATATCCTGGTGGTCAAAGATTTGCCACACCAAGAGAATTAATGCAAAAATTCCCTGAGCGTATACTTGAACACTCGATTCGCGGTATGTTACCATCTAACAAGTTAGGTGATGCCATTTACCGTAATCTTAAAGTTTATGTTGGATCAGAGCATCCACATCAGGCACAACAACCAAAATTGATAAATCTTAATTCAATAAAATAGTATGGAAGTGATCAACGCTCTAGGCAGAAGAAAAACTGCTGTAGCCCGCATATATCTCAAAGAAGGTAACGGTACAATAACCGTTAACGGTAGAGACTATAAAGAATACTTTCCGACAGGAACCTTACAGTATGTAGTTACTCAATCACTTGAGGTTGCCGATTCAATTGGTAAATACGACATTAAAGTTAATCTTGATGGTGGTGGTATTACCGGACAAGCTGAAGCACTTCGTTTAGCTATATCAAAAGCGCTTTGTGAAATAAACGCTGAGTATCGTCCTGCACTTAAATCGAAAGGATTACTTAGAAGAGACCCACGCATGGTTGAAAGGAAAAAACCGGGCCAGAAGAAAGCTCGTAAGAAATTCCAGTTCAGCAAGCGCTAATCACAAATTGTGTTTAGTATCTAAATCGTCAGGACCTTCCGTTTTTACGGCAGCTACCGGGCGATTGATTTTGACAGAATGTAAACAAATAACAAGAAAAATTAAATGGCTAGAACAAATTTTGACGAATTACTGGATGCCGGATCACATTTCGGACATTTAAAACGTAAATGGAATCCTAACATGGCTCCTTATATTTTCATGGAGCGTAACGGTATCCACATTATTGATTTATACAAAACAATCGCGAAGATTGATGAAGCTGCTGCAGCAATGAAGCAGATTGCTAAGTCAGGTAAGAAAATTCTTTTCGTTGCAACTAAGAAACAGGCAAAAGAAATTGTTGCCGAGCATGTTAAGTCGATTAATATGCCTTATGTTACCGAACGTTGGCCAGGTGGTATGCTTACTAACTTTGCTACAATTCGTAAAGCCGTGCGTAAGATGTCATCAATTGACCGTCTTATGACAAGTGCCAGTTATGAGAATATATCAAAACGTGAGCGTCTGCAAATTGCTCGTGAACGTGCTAAACTTGAAAAGAACCTTGGTTCAATAGCCGACCTTAGTCGCTTACCTGCTGCTCTTTTCGTTGTTGATATTATCAAGGAACATATTGCAGTTGCTGAAGCTAAGAAACTCAATATTCCTACTTTCGCTATAGTTGATACAAACTCTGATCCTAATCAGGTTGACTTCCCTATTCCAGCTAATGATGATGCTTCAAAATCAATTTCATTGATCGTGAGCAAAATGGTTCAGGCAATTGAAGAAGGCTTGATGGAACGTAAGATCGATCGCGATAAACGTGACGAAGACAGAGAAGATAATCTGACTAATAAATTGGGCCGTAACTACGATCTCGATGACGATGATGACGACGATACAATCGCCGGTACAGAGCGCTTGAGAGCAAAACCTGTTCCTGCTGAAGATGCTGGCAACGAAGGCAGAAGAAGTAAAGCCCCTGCTCGTAAACCATTGGGTAAAAAACCGGGCGGCGGTCCACGTAAATAATTCATTAATACTTAATAAAAGAATTTTCTATGGCAAATATCACTGCTGCAGACGTTAATAAGCTTCGTCAAATGACAGGAGCAGGTATGATGGACTGCAAGAATGCACTTCAGGAAAACGAAGGAGACTTTGAAAAGGCAATCGATTATCTTCGTAAAAAAGGTCAGAAACTTGCTTCAAAAAGAGCCGATAAAGATGCAAATGAAGGTATCGTTCTTGCTCGCACTAATGATAATCACGACTTTGGCGTAATCTTTATGCTAAACTGTGAAACTGACTTCGTTGCAAAGAATCAGGAGTTTGTAAACTTTACTAACTCGATCATGGCAAAAGCTATTGAACATAAACCTGCTAACGTTGAAGAGTTCAAAGCTCTTGATCTTAATGGTCGTTCAATTGGCGATAACATCGTTGAAATGGTAGGTAAAACTGGCGAGAAGATGGACTTAGCTCATTTTGAGGTTATTTCTGCTCCTTCTGTTTTCGCATATAACCATCCTGGTAATCGTCTGGCAACTATCTTAGGATTAAATCAGAATAACATTGAAGGTATTGAGCTTGCAGGTCATGAAGTTGCGATGCAAATTGCTGCTATGGCACCTGTTGCTGTTGATAAAGATGATGTTCCTTCCGATATTATTGAAAGAGAAATTGAAATTGGTAAAGAACAGGCTCGTTTAGAAGGTAAACCTGAAGAAATGGTTGAAAAGATCGCTTTAGGTAAGCTTAATAAGTTTTATAAGGAAAATACTCTTCTGAATCAGGAATTTGTTAGAGATAACAAATTAACTGTTGCCGAATACCTCAATAAAGTGAATAAGAATTTAACTGTAACAGCATTCAAACGCTTTATGCTTGGTGCTTAATTAGTTTTTTAATAAAAAAAAGTGCTAACCCTAAAGTTAGCACTTTTTTTATGTTATACTGATAGCAATTGATCTATAGTAACTCTTGCTTTACAATCATTGCAATTGATTTACTCTCGGCTTTACCTGCTAATCTTTTATTAGCTTCAGCAACTACCTTACCCATATCTTTCATCCCTGATGCATTCATTTCAACTATCAGATCTTTAAGATATAGTCTTAGTTCATCGTCATTCATTTGTTCAGGTAAATAAGCGGAAATTACTTCCGCCTGAAACAATTCAGCAGATGCCAAATCAGTACGGTTTTGCTCCTGATATATTAACGCAGTCTCTTTTCGCTGCTTTACCAGTTTTTGGAGTATTTTAATCTCATTATCTTCACTGACCTCACCCATGTTACCTTCGCTCGTTAGAGCTAAAAGTAAGGCCGATTTAACAGCTCTAAGAGCTTCGAGCTTCTCTTTTTCCCGAGCAAGCATCGCTTTCTTTATATCTTCATTTATTCTGTCGGTGAGGCTCATAATTAATCAACATTGTCATGTAAGAAAGAATTATTTTGTTTCATTTCAACACCATTATCATTTTTGAACAATGTGTAGCGTGAAACTTCACTCTCGGAAGATGGAGCAGGTTCAAATAGCTCTACTTTTTTTCTTAAATATGCAGGCTGTTTTTCCAATTCCGAAAGGCCTTCGGTTGTTTTAATTTTTAAGCTCATTTCCTCAAGTTTCTGAGAACGGTCTTTTGCGATCTCTTCCTGTTTTACCGAAGTCGAGTCTCTATCACTTTTAAAACCTTTAAGAAACTCAAAACCTGCTTGTTTCTTTTGATCTATAGTTGTTACAGGCTCTTTCACTCGTTGTGCAGACTCATTAGTCATTTCGAAAGTAAAGGTTCGATTGTCATCTTTCTTATCTACTATCTCCGGTTGTGTGAGTATTCTGCTAACTTCGGGAGCTTTCTCTTCAACTTTAGGGGTTATTAGTTTTACTTCCTCCAATACAGGGGTATTTACAGCAGTTTCTTTTGGTGCAACAGGGGCAGGAGTATTACGGTCGAGCACATGTATAATTTTTTCACCTTCTTCCTGATTTCTTAGTTTAGAATCGAATCCTGTTGCAATAAGAGTTATACTTATCTCGTCTCCAAGATCTTCATCAGTTCCATTTCCCCAGATAATATCGGCAGTTGATCCTGCTTCGTGCTGGATATAATCTGTAATTTCCATTACTTCATCAAGAGTGATCTCTTCACTACCTGATGAAATGTAAAGAAGAATATTACTTGCACCACGAATATTGGCATCATCAAGAAGGGGAGAGGTCATAGCCATTTGAACAGCCTGCAATGCTCGGTTTTCGCCGCTTGCTTTGCCTGATCCCATGATAGCTTTACCACTATCCTTCATAACGGTTTTAACATCTTCAAAGTCGACGTTTATATAACCTGTTACCGTAATGATTTCTGCAATACCTTTTGCAGCAACCGTAAGTATATTATCGGCTTTATTAAAAGCTTCTGATAATCGAAGATCACCTTCAAGTTCTCTGAGCTTATCGTTGCAGATTATAAGTAGTGTATCAACAGATTTTTTCAATTCATCTATACCTGCACGAGCCTGCTGAGCTCTTTTTCTTCCTTCGAAGGAGAAAGGTATAGTAACAATTCCGACAGTAAGTATTCCTAGTTCTTTTGCTAAGGATGCAATAACAGGAGCTGCGCCTGTTCCTGTACCACCACCCATTCCTGCTGTGATGAATACCATCTTGGTGTTAGTTTCCAGTAGTTTTCTTATCTGGTCAATATTTTCTGTTGCAGCTTCTTTGCCAACCTGAGGTATTGATCCGGCGCCTAAACCTTTGTTTCCTAACTGAATTTTAACTGGTACAGGGCTGGTGTCAAGTGCCTGGCAATCAGTATTGCATATTATAAAATCTACTCCACGAATACCTTGCTTGAACATGTGGGTGACAGCATTGCTGCCACCGCCTCCAACACCAATTACTTTGATGATGGACGACTGATTTTTGGGCATCTCGAATTTTAGCATTTCGGGCATATTTTGATCTCCTAAATTTACTTGTTAAATTGTGATGTATTCCAATATTTTCTTGTTTTTTATCAACAGTTTGACTGTTAATATCTTCTATACTCCATCTTCATCGAAGAACTTTTTGATCTTCTCGAGGAAGGATTTTGTTTGTTTTTTAGGCTTTTGCGGTTTTTCAGGAACTTTATCAGTTTTCATCAGCTCCTTTTCATATCTTTTTAGTCCTATAATTACCAGACCAATACCTGTTGAGTACATAGGGCTTGCCATTTCTTCGGGTACTCCGGGTGCAAGATGTTCATTTGGATAGCCTATTCTGGTATCCATACCGGTTATGAATTCTGTAAGTTGAGTAACATGTTTTAATAATGCTCCACCTCCGGTAAGTACTATGCCAGCAATAAGTTTCTTCTCGTAGCCTGAATTTTTTATTTCAAAATGCACATGCTCAATAATCTCTTCCATTCGGGCTTGTATAATACTGGCAAGGTTTTTAAGTGTTATTTCTTTTGGCGGTCTGCCCCTTAAACCCGGTATTGCTACAATTTCTTCATCGCGGTTCTCAGATGCAAGGGCTGATCCAAACTTTACTTTCAGATCTTCAGCATGCTTCTTGATGATAGTACATCCTTCTTTAATATCTTCTGTTATGATATCACCACCAAATGGAATAACAGCTGTGTGTCTGATAATGCCGTCCTGGAATATAGCTATATCAGTTGTGCCACCACCTATATCGACCAATGCAACACCGGCTTCTTTTTCTTCGTCGCTTAATACTGCCTCTGCTGAAGCCAACGGTTCCATTAGTAGTGAATCAATATTTAGATTTGCTTTTTTAACACACTTGCAGATATTTCTTGCTGCGACGGTTTGACCGGTAATTATGTGAAAATTAGCTTCAAGAGTATGGCCTAACATCCCTTTGGGTTGCTTTATACCTGGTTCACCATCAATAGTGTATTCCTGTGGGATCGCTTCAATGATTTCTTCACCAGGGTTCATAGCGAGTTTGTACATACTCTCTGTAAGTCCGTCAATATCTTCCTGACTTATTTCAAGTTCACTATTTGGTCTGATTATGGAACCTCTATATTGGATACTCTTAATGTGCTGACCTGCTATGCCAACATTTACAGTTACAATATTGGAATCTGAGCGTGCTTCAGCTTCCTTTACGGCACTAACAATACTTTGAACAGTATCCTCAATGTTGGCTACAACTCCCCGTTTTACTCCAATAGATTCAGCTCTGCCAAATCCGAGTATTTCAATTTTCCCATGTTCATTTCTCTGGCCAACGATTGCAGCTATTTTTGTAGTGCCAATATCAAGACCAACAATAATTTCAGAAGGTTCCATATACTTTTCTATTTTGTGCAGACAACTTGATTTTTGTATTTTAAATTGATAGTCTTATATTTATTCGAACAAAGGTCTGATAGCCCTTCATTACAAAATGCTTTTAGGTTTCTGATTTTTTGATCCAGATAGGTAGTGTCACCTAAAATTATTGTTTCATTACCTAATTTAGGAATAAGCTCAATTTCATCCGATTCATTAATGTAAACCTGCTCGATTAAAGCATTTGTGAGTGAATCGTTGGTTAATTTTTGTGCTATTAAACGTAATCGACTAATTTCCTTAAGTTGCCCTTTAGTGTAATTACCATCACTCGTTTTCAGGCTTGTTATATTTCCATTGGCAATTAATAGTCTCACAGGGAATTCGTTATTGATCGGCATTAATTTTCCTTCACAATCTATTAATAATTGGTGATATTCTTTATCAATAACCCTAAGTAACGGATTGCGTTGCAAGATGTTTGCTTTTACAGTCCCATTTATATCAGTTACGATTGATACTTTTTTTACGTAAGGATTCTTAGTGAGCAAAGTTTGCAACTTCTGAACCGGTATAGATTGAATATTTTGATCTTTTACCCGAATACCTGCTTTTGTAATTTCTCTTCTTATGGATGATTTAGTGATTAGTTCCTGTGAACCATCGTAGTCAATGTTAATTACAAATTCAGTACACTTTACACTTTTCTGTCTGATGTTAGCAAACACAAATAAGAATATCAAGCCAATGGCTAAGGCTATAGTGACTGATATGTTAATTATTTGCTTCATCGTTAATGTCAATTTATTCTTCGATTAATTCATTCTCATCCAAATTATTATAGTAATCTTCAATTACCGGTACAATTTGATCAATATCTCCGGCACCCAGAGTTAGCAATACTTCAGGTTTATTAAGTTCAAGGTAATTGATTATCTCTGGCTTATTAAGCAGTATCTTATTATCCATTGGAACCAAATCAAGCAACATCTTCGATGTGATACCTTCAATTGGCTTCTCACGTGCAGGGTAGATGTCGAGTAAAACCAAATAGTTTAGCAATGATAAGGCTTCTGCAAACCCTGTGGCAAAATCTCTTGTTCTGGTAAAGAGATGCGGTTGAAATATACCTGTGATTTCTTTTTCAGGATATAACTTCTTAACTGATGAAATACACGCTTTAAGTTCCTCAGGATGATGGGCATAGTCATCAATAAAAATAATGTCATCTCTCATAATTCTATGATCGAATCGTCTTTTTACACCTGTAAATGAATTAACAGCACTTACAATTGTCTCCTCGGGAATATTTGATAAATATGCTGCAGCGCTCGCTGCAACAGAATTTTCAACATTAAAAAGACCTGGAAGCATTGGGCTAAATCCTTTAATTATTCCTGATGGTGTATTAAGGTTGTATGAGTATATGCCATTGTGAAGGTTGAGTTCTGTTATATAGAAATCAGCTTCGGAGTTCATCGAATAAGTGTAAATCTTTGCTTTCAGTTTACTGTCGATTGGAAGGTATGCCTCTTTTTTAATCAATAATATTCCGCCATCTTTAATGTTCGAAGCAAAGTCGGAGAATGAACCAAGCAGACTATCATGAGTATTATAAATATCCAGATGGTCAGGATCTGTTGAAGTTATTATTTCAAGATAAGGGTGTAGCCTTAAAAAGGATCTGTCAAATTCATCGGCCTCTGTTACAATAAAATTACTATTGCGACTCAAAAGCAGATTACTATTATAGTTTTTTGAAATGCCACCCAAAAAAGCGGTGCAACCTGCAGCTGAAGTGTAGAGAATATGAGCAAGCAAAGTTGATACTGTTGTTTTACCGTGTGTTCCGGCAACAGCAAGAGTTATATTATTTTGTGTTATGACCTCAAGTAATTCAGATCTTTTTAAAAGGGGTACACCAATTGATGTGGATTTCTCAAACTCCTTTAGATCTTTAGGGATAGCAGGAGTATATACAATAAGATCGATCTCTTTAGTGATTAGTTCGGGTTTATCATCGTAATGAACTTCAATTCCTTCGGCTTCAAGTTCTTTGGTTAATGTAGTTTGGGTTTTGTCATAACCCATAACCTTTACTCCTGCCAGATGAAGATATCGAGCTAAAGCACTCATTCCGATGCCACCTATACCTAAAAAATAAACTAATTTCATCGACTCCGGTTTCTTCATTTTAAAGATAATTTAGAGGTGGCGCAGTTAATAATAATTTGTGCAATTTCCTTTGCTGAATTTTTATATGCAAGCTTATAAATATTTTCAGAAAGTTGCTCTTGTAGGTTTTTGTCTTTAGCTAGTTTAATCGCTTTATTGATCAGTTGAGTTCGAGCCTCGGCATCCGATACAATCACAGCAGCATTTCTTGTAACCAACGACATTGCATTACGTGTTTGGTGATCTTCGGCAACATTTGGTGAAGGAACAAGAATGCATGGTTTTGCTTTTAGGCAAAGCTCTGATATTGCAAGAGCACCTGATCGGGAAATAACTAAATCGGCAGCATCATAAGCCAAGTCCATTCGTGTAATGAATGCGGTTGAGATTATGCCTTTTATATTAGCGCTTTGTATTAAATTTTGAGCAGTTGCTTCATAAGATTTACCTGTTTGCCATATTACCTGAACACCATTGTCTTCAAGTGATTGCAATCCATTAGCAACGCTTTCATTAAGTGTTAACGCTCCCAAACTGCCACCAACTACAAGAATTAACGGCTTTGAATCATCCAGTTTGAAGTAATTAAGTGCGCTTTTTTTATCTACACTATTTTGATAAATCTCTTTTCTAACAGGATTTCCAGTAATTATTAGTTTTTCTTTAGGAAAGTATTTTTCCATATCTGGATAAGCCACACAAATAAAATTTGCTTTGGATGCCAGCATCTTATTAGTAATACCCGGATAGGAGTTCTGTTCCTGCAAAATGGTAGGTATTCCAAGCTTAGATGCCATTCTAATTGTTGGACCTGAGGCATAACCTCCAACTCCAACAGCTACGTCAGGATTAAACTCTTTTATTATTCTCTTAGCTTTACGCAGGCTATGTATCAACTTGAAAGGGAATGATAAATTCTTTAAAGTAAGACTGCGTTGCAGACCACTGATCCATAAGCCTTCAATTTTATATCCGGCATTTGGCACTTTTTCCATCTCCATTCTACCTTCAGCACCTATAAAAAGTATTTCAGAATCAGGCACGAGTTCAGAAATAGCATCAGCTATTGCTATTGCAGGAAAGATATGTCCACCTGTTCCACCACCTGATATTATTACTTTAAGCTTCTGCGACAGCATCTTCATGGATTTTTTCTTCAACTTCAACTTCTTTAGCCGACTCTTCTTCAATTTCTCGGCTAACACTTAAAATTATACCAATAGCTATACTTGTAAACCATATTGATGTTCCACCCATACTTATGAGCGGTAATGTTTGACCGGTAACAGGTGCTAGGTTCACAGCAACCATCATATTGATCATTGCTTGAAACACAAGACTAAAAGCTACACCAAACGTAAGGAATGATGCAAAGTTCCGTGGACTCCTGGTAACAATCTTAATCGCCCTGAAAAATAAAATTAAATACAGCAAAACAACAGAAGTGCCTCCTATTAATCCAAATTCTTCAATAATTATAGCAAAGATAAAATCAGAATAGGGATGAGGAAGAAAGTTTTTCTGTACAGAGTTACCGGGCATTTTGCCAAAAATACCCCCTCTTGCTATTGCTATTTTTGCTTGTTCAACCTGATAGTTACTTTCACTGTCATCACTTTTAAAGTTCTCAATTCTGTTTTGCCATGTACCTAAACGGCCGCCTAATTTCGGTGAGTTCATTGCGATTACTATAAATAGGCCGAACCCGACAATACCTGTTGCGATCAGAAGTAAAAGGTAAGTAAACTTAACTCTGCCTATGAACATTAGAACGAGGCAAGTGCAGAATATCATTGCTGCTGTAGAAAAGTTAGTAGGAAGAATTAATGATGTTATAAGAACTACGGGTGCAATTATGGCTAAAAACCCTTTTTTTAGATCTTTAATATCTTCCTGGCGTTTCGAAAGCATTCTTGCGATGAAAATTATTAGTGATAGTTTTGCAAGATCCGATGGCTGAAAAGTTATATTTATAAGTGGTAATGTGTACCATCTACTAGCTTCATTGAGATTGGTGCCAAATAATAAAGTATAGATTAAAAGAGGTACACTTATAAATAAAGCAAGTTGAGAGATTCTTGCGTAGTATTTATATGGAATTAAATGAGCGAAAAACATTAATAGAAGGCCCAAGAGCAAAATACCAAAGTGCTTAATCATATAGTATTCAGTATTTCCCGACTGATATCTATATGCAAGTGTTCCAGTTGAACTGTATACTGCCAATAGAGAAAAAATTGACAGGATTGCAACTACAACCCAAATCACCTTATCGCCTTTGATATTTCTTAATATTGCTTTCATCTATAACCTTCGCTTATAATTGCATAACGGCTCTTTTAAACTGATTTCCGCGATCTTCATAATTATCAAACAGGTCGAAACTTGCGCAAGCAGGTGACATAAGAACCATATCGCCTTTATTTCCTATTGTATATGCTTTTTCAACAGCATCGTTGATTGATACTGTTTCATAAATATTAGGAGCAATATAACCAAAGGCGCTTATTAATCTTGCATTATCAGTTCCAAGACAAATAATTGCTTTCACCTTTTCCCTAACCAAGTGGTCGATTTTCGAATAGTCATTACCTTTATCAATACCACCTGCTATCCAAATAACAGGTTTTGTGGCACTTTCTAATGCAAACCAGGCAGAGTTTATATTTGTTGCCTTTGAGTCGTTAATAAACTCTATACCATGAATGTTTGCTACAAACTCCAATCGATGTTCAACATTTTTAAAATCTGACAAACACTCCCTTATAGACTCCTTTCTTAGTCCAATCAGTTTTGAGGCAATACCTGAGACCATTGATTTTTTACTCTGTGTGCCAGTAAGTGTAATTTCTTCGATTGTCATTTTAATAGTATTTTTAGTGTTTCTTTTTATCTGATCTTCAATGTGATGATTGTAAATACTGCAAGCATAATTCCTACGATGAAAAATCTTTGCACTATTTTCGGTTCTGAATAGCCAAGCTTTTGATAATGATGGTGGAGAGGCGACATCAGGAAAATCCTTCTGCCTTCTCCATATTTTTTTCTGGTATGTTTAAAGTATGCAACCTGTAACACCACTGAAAGATTTTCAGCGATAAATATTCCACACAGAATGGGCAACAAAAACTCTTTTCTGATCATTAGTGCCAGAACTGCAATAATACCTCCTATGGCCAGTGAACCAGTGTCGCCCATAAAAACCTGAGCTGGATATGTATTATACCATAAGAAGCCGGTACAAGCACCAACAAAAGCACTTACAAATATTGCCAATTCACCTGTATTTGGTAAATACATGATATTCAAATAATCGGCAAAGACTATATTGCCTGAAACCCATGCAAGTATTCCTAATGTAGCTCCAATTATGGCTGAAGTTCCGGTTGCTAAACCATCAATTCCATCAGTTAAGTTAGCACCATTTGATATTGCCGTTATTATGAAGATCACTATTGGAAGAAAAACCAGGAAAGCATATTTTTTTGCGCCTTCTCCAAATGGTTTTAACAATACTGCGTAATCAAACTCATTATTCTTTATGAATGGAATAGTTGTTTTAGTAGATTTGGTTGGATGTGGTGAAAAACGTGTCCCGTGGTCTCTTATGCGTTCGAATTCTGAAACTTGGCTAGGTGAATGAGTTGTTGTATAATGTATCTTCTCTCTAATAACAACCTCTTCATGGAAATATAATGTAGTGGCAACTACAATGCCCGCAAATATTTGTCCAAACACCTTGAACTTGGCTGCCAAACCTTTTTTATCTTTTTTAAAGACCTTAATGTAATCATCGAGGAACCCAATTATTCCGAGCCAAACTGTAGTAAAGAGTATTAAAATAATGTATATGTTGTTGAGTTTTGCGAATAGAAGCGTTGGCAATATCATGGCACCTAATATTATCAATCCTCCCATCGTTGGAGTTCCTTGCTTTTCTAACTGGCCTGTCAATCCAAGATCTCTTACTTGTTCACCAACTTGTTTTCTTTTTAATAACTTGATAAGCGACTTACCAAATAGTAGCGATATCGTTAATGAAGTAATTACCGCCATTGCTGCTCTAAAAGAAATATACTGAAAAACACCTGCTCCAGGTATATTATACGCTTCATCAAGAAAACTAAATAGATAATACAACATAGCTTCTATTTTTGAGGTGATTCATTGAATAGGTTAACAATCACTTCTTTGTCATCAAAATGATGGCGCACTCCTCTTATTTCCTGATATGTCTCATGGCCCTTACCGGCAATTAGAAGTATGTCGCCGGCTGTTGCCATTGTGTAAGCTGTTCTTATAGCTTGTAACCTATCGGAAATAATCAAACAATACCGTTTTCTGTCAATAGTTACTCCCTCACTCATTTCGTTAAGTATGTCATTTGGATCTTCATTCCGCGGATTATCGGACGTTAATATTACCAAATTGCTACCCTCAGATGCTAATTTGGCCATAATTGGCCGCTTGGTTTTATCTCTGTCTCCTCCCGCGCCTACTATAGTTATAAGTCTTCCATTACCTTGTCGTATTGAATTTATTGTATCAATCACATTTTTCAATGCATCTGGAGTGTGAGCATAGTCAACAATTGCGATAATATTGTTTGGAGACTTGAAATACTCAAAACGGCCGTTTACTGGTCTAAGCCGGCTTATCCCTATCAATGCTTCTTCCTCGCTCATGCCCAGTAAACGGGCAGTTGAAAATATTGCAAGAATATTATAAGCATTGAAATTTCCAACTAGATGGCTCCAGACCTCTTTGCCGTTAATATTTAGAAGCAATCCATCAAACTGATTCTCTAGGATTTTACATTGAAAATCAGCATGCTTCTTAATAGCCATGCTGTTAACTCTGGCACGAGTGTTTTGAACCATTACTAGCCCATTCTTATCATCAATATTTATAAGTGCAAATGCTGTTGAGGGGAGTTTATCGAAAAATAACTTTTTAGCCTCAAGGTAAGCTTTAAATGTTTTATGAAAGTCAAGATGGTCATGAGTGAGGTTGCTGAAAATTCCTCCAACAAAATGCAATCCACTTATTCGATTTTGTACCACAGCATGAGAGCTCACCTCCATAAAACAGTATTCACACCCAATGTCAACCATCTGTTTTAATAGGTAATTTAGCTGAATTGGGTTAGGAGTAGTATGTGTTGATGGGATTATAATGTCACCAATGCAATTCTGAACTGTTGAAATTAGTCCTGTTTTATACCCTGAAGATTTATAAAGTTCGTAAAGTAATGTTACAGTAGTAGTTTTCCCATTTGTCCCTGTTATGCCTACAAGATTAATGCTCTCAGAAGGATTGTCATAAAAATTAGAGGACATTATTCCAAGTGTTTCGCTGGAGCTATCTACTAAAACATAACAAATGTCATCTTCAATAACTGCTGGAAGTTCTTCACAAACAACAGCTAAAGCACCTTTCTGTATTACGTCGCCGATATATTTATGACCATCAGTATTTGTGCCTCTAATTGCTATAAAGGCAGTATCATTTTCAATCTCCCGTGAATCGAAAGACAGCTTGCCAATAGGGATATCGGTCTTTCCAATTACTCTATTAATCCTGCATTTGTAAAGAATATCTTTCAGTTTCTTCATTATCCAAGTTCAATTGTGCAAATTGCTCCCTTAGTAATTTTGGTACCGGGTTGAATTGATTGTTTTTTTACTTTTCCTTTTCCTACTATTTTAGGTTGCATGCCTGCTGATTCAATGATATAAATTGCATCACGTGCACCCATTCCAGATAATTCTGGCATAATTTCAGAACCAAGCATTAATGGCTCAATTGAAGTTTTTGATTCTTTAGTTTCTATTCGTATATAATCGCAAATTGTGCTTTTGTCATTGCTAAATTTAATTTTCGACTCCTTCAGTAGATAAGATAAATCAGAATAATAGCCGGAAGCATATTCTATTTCAAATGGAATAATAGTATCGGGTTTAGCCTTTATATCCGGAGATAATCGAGTGGCATATACTTTATCGACTATTTCTTTAAATACAGGGCCAGCAATAGAACCACCATAGTAAAGACCTTTGCTGGGATTATTAATCACTACAATGCAAGAATACTTTGGATTTTCGGCAGGAAAATACCCTGCAAAGGAGGCCTTGTAATTTGACTTGTTGTAGCCCATATTATTTTGAGCTATTTGAGCAGTACCGGTTTTACCTGCAATTCTAACTACAGAGTTTTTTAAGTTTGTGGCCGTGCCTTTTTCCACTACACCTTCCATTAATTTACGAACCAGTTTAATAGACTCAGGGTTTTTAACGATGTTATCTTTTAAAACTACTGGTTTATTTACAATAGGTGCTTTCCCCACAGGACGAATCTCTTTTATAAATTGAGGCTTTACAAGAGTACCGTTATTTGCTATGGCATTGTAAAATGCAAGTGTTTGCATAGGGGTGAGTGCAATTTCATAGCCTATAGACATCCAGGGTAAAGATACTTTTGACCAATATTTATTTTTAGTATCCTTAATATTTGGAGTTCCTTCACCGGGAATATCAAGTCCTAGTGGTTGATTCAACCTCATATCATAGAATTTATCGATAAGCTTTTGTGGTGAAGATTTATACGCTTTAACGATTGCTTTTGATATTCCAACATTCGATGAGAGTTCAAAAGCCCGACCAAGTGAAATTATTCCGTATCCTCCTTTATGTGAATCGCGCATTACTCTGTTGGCAAAAACTGTTGTTCCATCTTCAGTATTTACTGAGTCAGTAACTTTTACCAAGCCATCATCAAGTGCAGCTAGCAAAGATGCTAATTTAAATGTTGAACCGGGTTCAGAGCTTTCACCAATAGCATAATTAAACATTTCTTCATACTTCCCATCCTTATTCTTTCCCAAATTAGCAATGGCAATTATAAACCCTGTGTTTACTTCCATAAGTATAGCACATCCATGATCAGCTTCATTTGCAATTAACTGTCGCATTAGTGCATCTTCAGCAACATCCTGAATGTTTATATCTATTGAAGTAACTATATCATGCCCATCCTGAGGGTCTATCTCGTTCTCCTGATTTGTAGGACGCCATGCACCATTGCCAATCCGTTGCATCAAACGTTTGCCACTTTCACCTTTAAGAATTTGACCATAAGCCCCTTCCAAACCAACATCATTTTCAGTGCCTTCTTTGTCCCATCCAATTGTTCGAAATGCAAGCCATTGATATGGCATAACTCTTTTACTCTTTGGTTCTGCAATTAACCCCCCGCGATATTTGCCATCTCTGAATATTGGGAAGCGACGCACTTTCTTAAGCTGCGAGTATGTAATATCACGTTTAAGGAGCAGATATCGATTTTGGTTTTTTCTTCCTTTAACTAGCTCTTGTCTGTATTGATGTTTTGTTCTGTCTCTAAATAGGTTCGACAAGCAAATAGCCAATGAGTCAACATTTTCGTAGAAATATTCATCCGTATAATGAGTATTGCCAGCATCTATTCGAAGATTGAAAATTGGAACACTAACTGACAATAAACTTCCGTCATTTGCAAGGATATTACCCCTGGTAGCTTCAACTGACTCAAATTTCAGGTTCATTATCTTACCTTTCTCCAACCACATTTCACCCTCAACAAATTGAATATATGCTGCTCTACCAATAATAGTAACACCTACTAGTACTACGATGAAGTAGACTATATAGGCATTCCTAAGTATCTGGTTTTTCTCAGCACTCATTTTCTTCTTTGGTTAACTAAAATTTTAACAGGTGGAACTGTTGATTCTTTTACTTGTGAATTGGTAAGTTGGCGGGCAACTTCCGATTGTTTACTGCTGAACATCAGATTTGATTTTGTAGTAATGTACTCATATCTGAGTTCTTCAAGCATTTTCTTATTCTTTGAAATCTCTATAATGGTTTTCTCGGCATTGTAAGAATTTGCTATATAAATGATACCCAAGAATGTAATGAAAATTATGAAGGGTATTTGTTTTAAAAGATTGTCTTTTGTGAGGAAACTTCCATCTAATATAGATGCAGCATAGCGGCTTACAGGTATATTCCTGCTAACAAGATTGATCTTCTTAAAACGCTTTTGTTTCAAAGGTTTTGCAGTCTCTTTCTTTTTAATAGTGTTCCTACTTATTTCCATCACCTAGCCTTTCTGCACCACGCAGCTTTGCGCTTCTTGCTCTTGGGTTATCAATGATTTCAGCTTCATCAGGAACCAGTGGTTTTCTTGTAACTGGTTTTAATGGTGCAATGATATTTCCATAAAAGTCCTTTTCGATAGCTGCGTCGAAATTTCCTGATTTCATAAAATTCTTAACCAACCGATCTTCCAAAGAGTGGTAGGAGATTACTACAAGGCGTCCACCATGTTTTAGTAATCCCGGAGTTTGCTCAAGAAATTCCCGTAATACAGTTATTTCATTGTTTACCTCTATTCTAATAGCTTGAAATATTCTAGCAAAGAATTTATTTTCTTTGCCTCTATCAGCTAATGGTAATAATATCTCTTTTAATTCAGCAGTTGAATTAATTTTAGATATCTCCCTTGCACTTATAATTCTTTGGGAAATCTGATATGCATTGTCAAACTCACCATATAACTTAAAGATCTTTTTTAGATCATCAAGATTATAAGTATTTAGCACCTGCTTGGCATTCAAAGCAGAATTCTGATCCATGCGTGAATCAAGTTCGCTTTCAAACCTTGTTGAGAATCCTCTTTCGGGATTGTCAATTTGATGAGAAGAGATTCCAAGGTCTGCTAGTATTCCATCAACCGGAATAGATTTGTAGAATCGAAGGAAGTTGGTAATGTACTTAAAGTTTTGATTTATAAGCAAAAACCTAGGGTCATTAATGCTATTTGTTAGTGCGTCTTTGTCTTGATCGAATGCAATAAGTCGTCCGGTAGTTAATTTCTCAAGTATTGCTTTTGAGTGGCCACCTCCACCAAAGGTAACATCAACATAGATGCCCTCCGGATTAATGGATAACAACTCGATACTTTCTTGTAATAAAACCGGCTTGTGATACATAACTAATTCAATTGACCCATTACTTCTTCTGCTAACTCCGAGAAATTATTCTGATCTCTTGCAATGGTAGCCTCATATTGCTCTTTGTCCCATACCTCAATAATATTTATGGAAGAAGAAAGAACAACATCTTTATTAAGATTAGCAAATATTGCAAGGTCACGCGGTATCTGAAGACGGCCCATTCCATCTAATTCTACCTCTTTAACACCAGCCATGAAAACTCTTATGAAGTCAACATTTTTCTGAATAAACCTGCTTAATTTATTGATACCGATCATTGATTCGTCCCATACTTTACGGGGATGGATCTCTAAACATGGTTGAAAAATACTTCTTTTGATAATGAAACCATCGGCAATAATTGAGTCCAATTGATTTTTTAGGGCCGCTGGTAGCATAATTCGGCCTTTATTATCAACTTTGCACTCATGTACGCCAATAATTTTCAACATTTTGTGATAAGTGTTTTCGTGCTGTAAATATAATACACATAAACCACTTTTTACCACTTTTTCCCACTTTTGTTAATAACTTTTATTGTATTTTGATAAAAATTAAAACTATTGCCTTGTAACAATCAGGTAATCAACTAAATGTATTGTGGTAGATGTTTATCAACAATAGCAATCGATAGGTTATTTGTTTTAAGTGTAAAGTCAAGTATCTAATTCCTTATTTTTGTGAAATATTGTGATTCGGCTATTCATATAGATCAAAGGCATGCAAGTGGAAAATACTGATTCAAGATTCATTGATATTGAGAAAGTAATTGCCGATAAGAATCCACGGTTGTTAAAAGTCCTTCCGAGATTTATTATACGGTATCTTAAAAGAATACTCCATCAAGACAGATTAAATGATATTATATTCAGAAATAGAGATAAACAAGGTCTGGAGTTCATTGATGCAGTTTTAACTGAATTCAATGTGAATCTTAAAGTTATTGGTGCCAATAATGTGGATGCAAGCAAAAACTATGTAGTAGTTTCTAATCATCCTTTGGGAGGGTTAGATGGTATGGCACTTATGTTAGCAATCGGAAGGATTAACCCTAAAATCCATATGACTGCTAATGATTTTCTGATGCATCTATCTAATCTCAAAAGTTTGTTTATCCCGGTTAATAAGCATGGATCAAATGCAGATAATATCAGATTTCTGAATGATAGTCTTTCATCGGAAAAAATAGTAATATTTTTTCCTGCAGGCTTATGCTCAAGAAAAATCGGGAATCAAATCATTGATCTTGAGTGGAAAAAAACTTTTCTATCTCAGGCAAGAAGACATAATAGGGATATTTTACCAGTGCATATTAGTGGTAAAAACTCTTCTTTTTTCTACAACTTAGCAAAGTACAGGAACAAATTAGGAATTAAGGCTAATATTGAAATGCTTTACCTTGTTGATGAAATGTTTAAACAGGATAATAAAGATATTGTTATTACTTTCGGAAAACCAATATCAATTAATCGATTTAATAGTAAAATAAAAGATAAAGTATGGGCTACTACTTTAAAACAGCATGTATACAACCTTGAAAATGATCCAAATACTGAATTTATACCATCTATCTAAATAATATGGAAAATGTGATTCCTCCTATTCCTCGTGAAATATTGGAAAAGGAACTTACTCCTGATAAATTGATACGTAAAACCAATGCAGGAAATAATCAAATTTACGTTGTTGATTATCACAACTCACCAAATTTGACACTCGAGATTGGCCGCTTACGTGAAATTACCTTTCGCGATGCAGGTGGTGGTACTGGTTTAAGTTATGATCTAGATTATTATGATACGAAGGAAAACCCTTTTCAGCAACTGATTGTATGGAATCCTACCGATAAAGAGATTATAGGAGGATACAGATATCTTCATTGTAAAGAATTGAAGCCTGAGTCAGATAATTTGCTCCACACGCCTACATTTAAACTTTTTAAATACAGTCACGAATTCCTCACCGACTACATTCCATATACTATAGAGCTTGGACGTTCATTTGTTCAACCAAATTATCAGCCAACAAATAATATTAGAAAAGGCATGTACTCCCTTGATAATATTTGGGATGGATTGGGTGCTATTATTCTGCAAAACCCTGATGCCAGGTACTATTTCGGAAAAATTACAATGTATCCCGATTACAACCGTGAAGCCAGAGACTATATTCTTTTCTTCATGGATAAGTATTTTGGAGATAGAGACGGACTGGTTACCCCATATGAACCTATTCAATTAACAACTGATATTGAGTTACTCCGAAACACCTTTAACAATGATGTATATGAGAAAGATTATAAGATTCTCATACAAAAGGTTCGTGGGCTGGGCGAACAGATACCACCATTAGTAAATGCATACATGAATTTATCTTCAACCATGAAGTTCTTCGGAACAGCTATCAATTCAGAGTTTGGTGAGGTTGAGGAATCAGGTATACTGATTACAATAGCTGATATTTATGGAATGAAGATAGAGAGGCATCTAACCATCAACGAATAATGATAATACAATCGGCAGAATTTCTTTGCAGTAACACAGATTATAGAAAATGCCCGCATGCCGATAAAACGGAATATGCTTTTCTAGGTCGCTCAAATGTAGGGAAATCGTCGCTTATAAATAATCTACTTGGGCGAAAGAACATTGCTAAAGTGTCTTCTACCCCAGGCAAAACCAAGCTCATTAATCACTTTCTAGTTAACAACGAATGGATGTTAGTTGACCTGCCAGGGTATGGATATGCTAAAATATCCAAATCTGAAAGAGAAAAATGGGAAAAAATGATAAAGGATTATCTACGTAAGCGAGAGAATCTAATATTAACTTTCTTGCTGTTAGATAGCAGAATTGAATTAAAGAATTCAGACAAGGATGCATTCAATTTCTTTGGGGAGAATCGATTACCATTTGCCATTGTGTTCACAAAGACGGATAAGCTAAAAGCTAATGAACTTGCATCCAACATAGCAGCAATTAAGCGCGAATTATTGAAAACGTGGGATGAATTACCACCTGTTTTTATTACCTCAGCAGTAAATGGTGCCGGTATTTCTGATATATTAAATTACATTGACGAAAATAATAAGCTGATAAAAAAAACACAGCTATTATAATTTTATAGTAGCTGTGTTTTGTAGTTCTCAAAATACCTTAAGCCAATTCAACTAACAGACAATTTTTTGGCACCATATCACCCTGTTTAACGTATATCCTCTTAACTACTCCATCTGAAGGAGCAATAAGGTTATTTGCCATCTTCATTGCTTCAAGTTCAAGCAGAACTGATCCTTTCTTTACCTTATCGCCTTCTTTAACTGCAATCTTGAGAATTGTTCCCGGAATAAAAGAATAGATATTGTTTAGTTGAGCAGGTGTATAATTTTTTCTTGCCAGGTACTTTTTTGTAAGTCTTGTTTTATACTTGACATTATCAATTATTAGACTCTTAATTTCCTGAATATCGTTATTTTCTGCCATGTCTAAACGTTTTTAAAATGGAGGTATTCCATGCTTTTTCTTAGGTGTATCCTGTACTTTTTCTGTTGAGATAGAAAGAGCATGAATTAACATATTTCTGGTTTCAGAAGGTTCAATAACGGCATCTACATAACCATAAGCTGCTGCTACATAAGGATTAGCAAATTTTTCTTTATATTCCTTTATTTTCTGCTTCCTCATTTCTTCTGGATTCTCAGCATTCTTTATTTCATTTCTGAAGATAATATTAGCTGCCCCTTCAGGACCCATAACTGCAATTTCTGCTGTGGGCCAAGCGAAAACAAAATCTGCTCTTAAATGGCTTGAGCACATTGCAATATATCCACCACCGTATGCTTTACGTAGAATAACAGTCATCTTAGGAACAGTAGCTTCAGAATATGCATAAAGCACTTTTGCTCCATGTCGAATTACCCCAGCATGCTCTTGGTCAACACCAGGTAAATATCCCGGTAGATCGACTAAAGTAACAAGAGGAATATTAAAGGCATCACAATATCTTATAAATCTTGCAGCTTTGTCTGATGAATCCACATCAAGAACTCCTGCTAATACAAGAGGTTGGTTAGCAACAAACCCAACTGTATTTCCATTTAATCTGGCAAATCCAATTACAATGTTTGCTGCAAACATTGTTTGGACTTCAAAAAATTCCGAATCGTCCACCATTGCCTTAATAACATCTTTTACATCATAAGGCTGACGTGGGTTAGTAGGGAAGATGTTGTCTATATTATAACTTCTTGTTCTGGGTGGCTTTTTTGGGAAAGCTTCAGCCTTCTTGATATTGTTCCATGGAATGAAGCTACATAACGTTTTTATTTGCTCAAAACATTCCTGTTCACTTTCAGCAAAGAAATGGGCGTTACCAGTAATCTCGCTTTGCACTCTGGCACCCCCTAACTCTTCCATTGAAATTTCTTCACCAAGCACAGTTTTAATAACTTCAGGTCCGGTGATAAACATTTTTGAAATTTTATCAACTACAAAGACAAAATCGGTCAATGCCGGTGAATATACTGCACCTCCTGCACAAGGGCCAAGAATAACACTTATTTGCGGTATTACACCTGAAGCCTGGGTGTTACGATAAAATATTTCACCATATCCGGCTAATGAGTTAACTCCTTCTTGTATACGTGCACCGCCTGAGTCATTGATACCTATAATTGGAACTTTTAACTTCATGGCATGATCCATGATCTTTGTTATTTTCTTAGCATGCATCCAGCCTAACGAACCTCCTGCAACTGTAAAGTCCTGTGCATATATACAAACCGGATACCCATTTAAAGTACCGGTTCCGGTGATTACTCCATCACCCGGCAAGTACTTGTCGCCCATGTTAAAGTCCTTACCTGCATGTTCAACAAATAGGTCATATTCATGGAATGACTTAGGATCAAGTAGTGCTATGATTCTTTCGCGGGCAGTCATCTTGCCCGTGGCTTTTTGCTTTTCTATAGCAACTTGACCCCCACCCATCAATGCATCACGCATCCTCTTTTTGAGGTCAGATGTTTTTTTTGTTAATGACATTTGTGAAGTTTTTGATTATACTCTTTTCCCTTATTTTCCTGCCTTTTTTACAAAAGCACACAAAGGTACGATAAATTCAAAAACTATTAGCTGCATTATTCAAAATGTTAAGTGTTGATCACATGGCGAAAATGCAACTCACTGATAACATGAAGTTAAAGTAGATTGGTGTCTTGATTATTATCGAAATTTTAATGTAATCTTAAGATTTGAATCAATTATCTTTGCTTAAAATTCTATAAAAATGGATATTGAATCCTTGCGCGATTATTGTTTGAGTTTACCTGATGTTAGCGAAGGTTTTCCTTTTGATGAAACCACTTTAGTTTTTAAAGTGAATGGTAAAATGTTTTTGTTGACAGATCTTGAGCCGCCATTAGCAATGAATGTAAAATGCGACCCAGAAAAAGCAGTAGAATTAAGAGAACAGTATAATTGTGTAAAGCCTGGCTATCACATGAATAAGAAGCATTGGAACACTGTTGAGATTGATGGTTCTATCTCTGATGAAATACTTAAAGGTTGGATTAATGATTCTTATAAGTTAGTTTCTAAGAAGTAGGTTCTGATTTCTCTGACTTCTCTTTCAATTTAAACATGTCAAATAAAAGATAGCCCATTATAGCTCCCCATAGCATACTTCTATATGGATTAGATGTTATAGCGCAACCACCTGTACATCCAATGAAGTAATAATATAAATAACCGCCAAGTGCTCCTAGCAACAAGCCAATTACTTTTTTCAATATGTTCCTCTTACTAATTTTGCTTAACATTTATTTTTAGTTTTGTTTAAGGTCAACGATTTATTATAACTTGTTGAGTGTTTACTTTTCATGTCAAAAGCTCAGCAAGTGCTCTGCCACTTATAATTACTCATAAACAGTTACTAATGAAATAGGTTTATCGCAAATAGACTATTGTTATTCCATGGCCTCCCTTATCAGGCTTTTCATCTTCCAGTCTGATAACTTCAGGGTTTTCATTCAAGATCTCATATACCATATTTCTGAGAGCTCCTGTTCCTTTGCCGTGCAATATCTTAACTGAACTCACTCTTAGTAATATTGCCTGGTCAATATATCTGATCAGATCGTCCTGAGCAATTTCGGGTTTTTTCCCCCTTATATCTATCGACATCTTAAACTCAGCCATCCTTGTATTGAGTTCATTTATAACGGAACTTGTACCTCTGCCAAGGAATTGCTTTGAGCTTTCATAAAATCTGATCTCTGCATCCGAAGCAAGTATTAATTTGTCAAGAGTGGTTCTTATTTTCAGAGTTCCAAAGGTTACCAGAGCCCTATTACCTTTAAGTTCTTCTATAATACCAACATTTTCTTGATCCTCCATCTTAACATACGTTCCTGTAGTAATGGTACGTTCAGGATTTCGAGTTTTGTTAATTAACCTTGCATCTTCAAAATCTGTATCTTCTTCTGGTAGCAAAATGCTTTCTATTTCCCTGTTTAGATCTTCCCTTATTTGTTTGGTCGCCTCTTTCTCTGCCTGATGTTCTTTTATTTCCCTGATAGTTCTCTCTATGATCTTATTCGACTCACTTATAATCTGTTGAGCTCTGGTTTTTGCCTCCTTTAATACAGAATGCTTTCTGTTTTCAAGGTCTTTTAGCAACTTTTGATATTTATCAACCAACTCTGCAAGCAACTCATCTGCGTTTTTTAATTCTGCTGTTTTTTGAGCGATCATTTTTTTATCTACCTCTAACTGCGCAAGTTGCTTTTCAAAATCTAGCTGACTTGATCCAACTTTCGATGCAGCATTTCGAACTACTTTCTCCGGAAATCCAATTTTGTTTGCAATTTCAAAAGCAAAAGAACTTCCGGGCTTGCCTATGTTAAGCTTGAAAAGCGGTTTCATCGCTTTTGTGTCATATAACATAGCTGCATTAAATACTCCATTGGCTTTATCGGCTAAAAGCTTAAGATTTGTGTAGTGAGTGGTTACAACCCCAAAACTTCCCAGTTCATTTAACATTTCAAGTCCTGCTTCTGCCATTGCACCTCCTAACTGTGGTTCAGTACCTGCACCAAACTCATCAATCAGGAATAGGGTAGAAGCATTTGCATTCTCCAGAAAATATTTTATATGCAACAGATGAGAGCTATATGTACTCAAATCATTTTCAAGCGATTGTTCGTCGCCAATTTCAAGAAATATCTTATCGAATACTCCCGATTCAGAATCTTCATTGACCGGGATAAGCAAGCCGCATTGCAACATGTACTGCAGCAGACCTACAGTTTTAAGAGTAACCGATTTCCCACCTGCATTAGGACCACTTATTACCATGATCCTCTGTTCCTCATCTAAACTTATATCTTGTGGTACTATTTCTTTTCCTTGTTTTATTAATGTCTTATTTAATAATGGATGTACTGCATTTCTCCATTTCATTTGAGGCTTGCTAACCAATTGATGATGGCTGGCCGACATGTCAATGGCCAATAGTGCTTTAACTCTGATGAAATCGATCTGACCAAGAAATATATAAAATTGAATCAAGTTATCAATCTCCGGCCTTAAAAAATCTGAAAAGCTTATTAGAATATTAATAATCTCCTGCTTCTCTTCAATTTTCAGATTCTGAATATCGTTATTAATCTCAAAGACTTCAGCAGGTTCAATATAAACTGTTTGTCCTGTAGCTGATGCATCATGAACATACCCTCTGATCTTTCTCTTATTCCCTGAGGGAACTGGAATAACTAACCTGCCATTTCTTACTGTTAGTTCAGTATCATCATTAACCAGATTATCTTTTCTGGCTTGCGACAATATAGTATTTATGCGCCTAGCAATTGATGAAGTAAAGCTTTTAATATCCTTTCTTATCGATTGAAGCTTCTCACTGGCACTATCCCGAATATCTCCTTTTTCATCTAGTATGCTAATTATCCTCTTATTTATTGAAAGATCAGGCTTGCTATATGGCAATAACCTTTTAAGCTCACCAAATTGAGTATCATCAAGTGATTCAATGAAACCAATGATATTGGTGATAGCGTCAAGCGAAAGCTTAAGTTCAGAAAGAGTTTCTGTATCGAGATATGTGCCTCTTGTTCTAATTCTGCTCAATTCGGTCGACAAGTCATAATAATCCTGTTGAGGAAAACCGGGAACATATTGAAGGACATTCTTCATCTCAGCCGTTTGAGTAAGCAACCGAGATATTATTTCTATATCAGAACTGAATGATATTGCATTTACTAAATTCTGCGAATGCTTTATCAGACATAGATCATGAAGAGTATTTCTTATAGAAGCAAAACCCGATTTTAATTCAAAGTTTGCCGGATATATCATTATTTAAAATTTAAATTTAGTATTGACATGTAACTCAAAAATTAAGCCAAATCATTGGCCATAACCGCTTTAGCTTTTTTTCTTTTTTTGAGAAACAATATAATTAGAACAACCAATAAAATAGTAATACCAGAAGAGACATAAGTGAACAAAACACTGTGAAATTTAACCGGAGAGTTATCACCAATATTAACGTATGCTGCCCAATAAAAAGGATGAGATCTTAAGGGGTCTCCTTCTTTTAGCAAGTCAAGTTTCGACTGCCTTAAGGCTTCATCTTTTGATAAACCTTTTTCTAGATATTGGTAGAAATTCTTAACAATCAAAGCACTTGACTGATCATCCACCGACCACATGGTCATTACAATCGAAGGAACACCAGCAAAGATAAATCCACGCGCCAGGTTCATGATGCCTTCTCCCTTTATAAGTTTCCCTGAGCCTGTATTGCAAGCACTTAAGACTGCCAGATTTGCATTTAAATCCATACTAAATAGCTCGTAGGTATTAAGCATGCCATCTTCAATTGTATCATTGTTCTGGTAGAAAACCAATTTCGAAAGCATCGGCTGGTTATTGTTAATTAAAGTATGCATCGCAAGATGGAGGACATTGTACTTACCCACCTCTTTCTTAAATTTCGATTCAGTAGCTTTATCACCTCTAATCTTCTTTGAAAACAATGAATTTCCAATGCCTTCCATCTCCTTTTCAACCCCCGGAATAGGAAGTAAGTATATATTCTTGCCATTGTCATCTATGAAAGTTGTCTTGCCGTCCTTTACTAAGTTATCATAAGACGGAGCCATTGCAAGAACATTTCTAGTTGGTGAGGCGTCCCTTTTCCGTATTTTATTGAATTGGAATAACGCAGATGTGCTGTAGCTTACAATATTTTTCTCTATCATATATGGTAATCTACGGTAATCCATTATTGTAGTATCAGGAAGCTCTGTTAGAAGCATGTCGAACGAAATATATCCAATTTCGCCATCAGGAATAATGATCAACTTATTTTCATGAAACTTCTCTTTTACCGGCTCAATTAAAGTGTTATAGAGCCTGTTTGCAGCTAAAGCATATTTCCTGAAATCACTATCCGTTGTGCTGCCCATTGAATTGTTAGAAGTCGTTGCAACTATTGTAGTTATGTCCCAAAAGAAAGATGAGTCAATCTTTTGTGAGAATATTTCAAATGAACTCCTATTTATAGCGAATATATGGAGCACGCTATCAGTAATCATATATTCAATAAGTAGTCGATCTTTTTCAAGTGAAGTCTGAATATTATGAATCTCCACAACCGGTTCTGAGTATTTCAGTTTATAATAGTCAGGGTATTGTTTTTCTAATACACGTATTAAACTATCGTATCTTACAGAGAAGTCAAAAACTTTTGATTCAAATTCACTTATCTTATTCCCGTCAGGATTAATTTTCTGCTTTTCCTCATAAATGAATCTTCTGAAAGTACCAATGCTTAGCTTCAGCTTTTTCTCAAGGTTAACTATATTTTGAGGAATCTTTCCAAAATATTGAGCTTCGATATCCTTCACTGAGTTGATTAAAACTGCCGATTTACTCTTGTCTGAATACTGGAAAGCTTCTGAAAGATATTTTTTATTGCCTGTTGTATTATATAACTTCACAGCAACATCAACAGTTTTTTGAAACAAAGTCTTAGCTTCTTCCGATATCAGTAACTTACTCTCCTCATCCTGGTAAGTTGATCTTAATTTATCAATTATCTGTATTGATAATTTGTAAGAACTTAAACTATTTGAAAGATTCTTTTCACCTCCTTTTAAAGCAAAAGCTTCTGCCTTACCCGAAAGGGCGTTTACCAGATATCTGTCGGGATTTATCTTTTCAAGATTGGGATTTACCTCTATACTGTTATCGTTAAAATCATCAACAATTGAAATTATAGCTTTCTGATAAGAACTCAATGCTTTGTCGAACTCATTATTCATAAGGTAAACATTGCCTATGTGAGTATAGTTATTCGACACTTCTCTACTCTTTAAACCATAATTCTTAAGGCTAATTGCTAGAGCTTTATTAAAGAAAGCTATTTCGTCATTTATGTGAGGATCAGATAAAAGGAAATATCCATATCTGGTATATAAAAGCCCTGTTTCAGGATGGTCTTTACCATAAAAATTCTCTGCCAGACTCAATGACTTTAGGTAATATTCATTTGCCTTGCTCTTGTCGTTCATTGAACTATACAAGCTGGCAAGATTCCCATAAGTCTTTATTACAGAAGGGTTTTTAGCATCTTCAGGCAAACTTGCCAAATAATATTTGAGTGCATTCCCAAACTCTTTCTTCTTTTCATAAACATATCCAATGTTCATATTGAGTGAGAGAATCTGTGGATGCTTATTATCAAGTGTTGAGTTGGCAAGTGCAAGTGCTTTATTGAAGAATATCAGCGCTTTCTCATAGTCAGCCAAATGTACGTACGTTTGGCCTTTATTAGAATATATGTAGATATAATATGGGTGCTCAGGCTCCGATTTTTTAGCAATAATTTCTTCAGCCTTATTGTAAAAGTCAAGTGCCTCAAGGTCTTTATTTAATAGAGCTTTTAATCTGCCAACATTAAGATTAATCATGGCAAGTTCAGGGTCATCACTTTTAAGAACCTTTTCATTGATCTTCAGTGAAGTAGTAAATGCTTCTTCAGCTTTTTCATAATCGCCTTTTTGAGCATTAATAATACCTATATTCTGCATAAACATAGCTAGATCCGCATCTTCGGGGTATCTTTTCTGAAGGGCAATATTATATGCTAGCGAGTAATTCTTTAATGCATTATTATAATCTCCTTTGTAGAAAAAAGCAGTTCCCAGTCCGTTATAACTAAGAGATAACGAAGTATCTTTTTGTCCGAAGCGTTTAACTTTAAAATCAATACTTCTATTTAGTAAAGATATTGCCTCATCAAAAATACCTTTATCTATTAGCAGGAGAGCTTTTTTGTGAAGTACTGTAGCAAATTTAATCCAATCGTCTTTGTCCTTTTCGTCTATTAACTCTTCGATTTTGTTTATTGTAATTAATGCTTCTTCCGGAGTTCCTTTTAATCTTTGAAGATCAGAGATTTTAATCAATACATCAATAAGTTCAACTTTTTTATTATTACTCAAAAACAGATTCTGAGCTTTAAGATAATGATACAATGCACTATCATATTTAGCCTCATTGAGAAACCTGTCACCATTTGCAAGATCAGGAACGGTAACTGATTCAGTAATGCTGGCAACTTGGGGTTTTTCTTTGTTTTTGCTGCAACCAATTAGTTGAAACATTGCAAAGAAACACATGATTGTCAATAATACCGTAAAACAAATACGGCTATTAAGGATTTTCATTTAAAGACCTGTTGATTATCGCACAAAATTAGATCAAAAACAGGACAAATTAAACAATTGCCGAACTAAATAATCAGATTCTCAAAACAATGATATTATTAAGTTATAGAAACACGATAAAACAAAAGAGGAGCTGTTTTCAGGAACAGCCCCTCTTTTGTTTTGTTTGTTAAATGTTATTTTACAACAATCAGGCGTTTGGTTTCATTAAGAGTGATAACACCACTAGTTGTAAGGTTGTAGAAGTACACACCTTGTTTTAAGTCATTTACATTGAATGTAACTGAGTGCTGGCCAGCTTTCATTGAATCATCAATAACTGTTTTTACAAGTTGACCGTTCTGATTAAAGACGTTAAGCGTTGTCTTTGAATCACAAGGCAGGTTAAAATATACAGTTGTTGATTCAATTGCAGGGTTAGGATAGTTTATACTGAGATTGTCGCTACCTGTTTCTGATAAATAAGTTACTGAATATGATGGCCTTACTACCTGACCATTCTTGAGAAAATGACTCTGATTAGTTACTTCAAGTACTATATTACCACCTGTATAGTTATCATTAATAGAGCCGGTAATAATCACAACCGGTTCGTTACTGCTGATCGAATGGTCATTAAATTTATTATTGAAGCAAGTAACTATAATCTGATTATTCTCAATTCTTGTGTTTGTGAAATCACTAAATTGTACACTAATTACTTCATCAATATTTATAGTATTTGGGAAATTAATTACCATTCCCATGGCTGAAGCTGATGAAAGATCTTTTGCAAATACTTCAATTGTGAAGTTCTTAGTTAAATTTTTACTGAGATAAGCAATATTATTTACTACTTCATTACGCGTAGTTGGTACAAATGTTCCATTAACGTCCCCAGAACTTGAACCACCCATAACAGGAACATTTGTTTTTGTTCCGTCATGATTAATGCTAACATTCTCAAAAACCCATTCAGGTTGGAATGTGCTATTCCAATTTAACATCCATACGTCTAAATCCTCTGTTGTAATTTGTCTATCTCCATCAAAGTCAGCTGCAAGTAATTCAATTTCACTTGGTATTGATAGATTAAATGCAAATTGTTCCATTAGATAATAATCATCCATTTCTATACCACCAGGTGCAATGGGTGTATTTTTACCTTTGATAGTGTAGTTGCCTGACGGAACGTTCGGGAAAATGTATTTTCCGTTGAAGTTAGTTGTTGTTTCAGCTATGAATTCTTCACCTTGCCACAATTGAACAATTACTGAAGGTACAGGCTTATTTGGATTCTCATGATAGCAAACAGTCCCTTTAATGGGCTGACCTGCTAAAGCACGACTGCTTATAGCAAACAGTGCTAAGATAGCAATCAATAAATGTGTAGCGTTTTTTTTCATTTTTTTATAGGGGTTTGGGATTAAGTTTATTCTTTATCTTTTATTTTGATAACAATAAGAAGTTCGTTACTTTTGTCATGTTGCGTTTTGGGGTATAATTTAATCCATTGATAGTTATGAATTATTTTCGATTCAAATATACTAATTTATATCATTCCCTCAAGTGCGTGCATCAGTACATAATGAGATGCCTTTACGTCCATTTATCAGCTAAATTAAGAAAGGTAATACCATTATTGACATATTTTTAACAATTTCTTTAAACAAATTTATAAAACACGTATAATCAGTGTAGTACAAAACGGTATTTTAAGTTTGATCATTTGAGCGTTCTAATGAAAAAAAAGAGAAAATTTAATTGCGCAGGGTATTACCTTTTTGTAAAAAACGGATAAAGTAACGATTATGATACATTATTCTGATGAAGCAATCATTGAAGGCTTGCGACTAAGAAGTGATTACATCATCAAATATATATATCAGGAACTATTCCCCATGATCCTATATCTTGTAACAAAGAACAATGGAAATGAGGAAGATGCTGAAGATATTTTTCAAGACAGTTTAATTATTGTCTTCAAAAAAATCCGTGCAAATGAGCTTGATTTGAGTTGTTCTTTTCGTACTTACTTATATTCTGTATGTCGGAATCTCTGGCTGCAAAAGCTAAGTAAAAGAAAGCAATACTCAACGGAGTTTAATGATGTTGAAACATTTATAACCATGAGCGATTATGCCCTTTCTGAGAAAAATCAGGATGAAGTTGAAAAGTTCAGGTTATATCAACAACATTTCACTACGCTGCCTAACGATTGTCAAAAAGTTTTAATGCTATTTATGAATAAAGTTTCTTTAAAAGATATCGCAACAGAAATGGGATTTAAAACTGAGAAGTATGCAAAAACACGAAAATATTTATGTAAAGAAGAGTTAAAGAAGAGAATTGTCAATGATCCAAAGTGCCAAAAATTCCTGTCCAATGACTAGAAAACTCAAGTATTCCCGGTTAATCGAAAGATTTATTGCCGGGGAAATGAATGAGGATGAACTCCGATGGTTTAGAAAAGAACTTCAATTCAATACTGAACTGTCGACCGAGCTTAAGCTTGAAAAGGAACTCGATAAAATCTTTTTAGACGAAGATGTAATCGAGCTGCGAAGCAAGCTGGTAAGCATATACAATGAGTCAAAACAATCAACCGCACCCAAAATCGTCAAGATGCAACCGCGCAGGTGGCAATTGGCAATAGCAGCAGCCGTTGCTATTCTTATGATTACCGGAGGTTCTCTTTTGTTTACTCAGCAGCGCTCCTACACGCCTGAAAAACTTTTCAGCATGTACTACGATTCAGACAAATCCATTGAAATTACACGTTCAGGGAATGCCAACATTGTAGAAGCTGTCTTGAAATTTCAACAAAAAGATTTTCAGGGTGCATCCCTGTTGTTTGCTGAAATATTAGATCGAGACAGCTCTAACATGGCAGTTTGGTTTTATAACGGTATTTCTTACATCGAAACTGGTAGAATCGAAGACGCTACTAAAGCGTTTCAATATATCATTAACGATAAGAAAAACCTTTATGTAGAGCATGCGGAATGGTACTTGGGACTGTGCTATCTTAAAAACGAGCAAATTGATTTTGCCGTTAATCAATTCAAATCTATAGCTATTGGCCAAAACTATCACAAAAAAGAAGCTGAAAAGATTCTCGAGAAGCTTGGCCGACAGTAACAACCCCCACTTAAAGGATCATTGATATTATAAAAAGAACCGGTTTTAACCGGTTTTTTTTTGTGTCATATTTTTGTCGACCCTACCTGAGAGCTATTTCCATTACTTATTATTTTTATATACTTTTATCTGATATCTCCAGGCAACCTTTCTTAATAATTGAGTTATTAGCGTATATGCATAAGCAGGAAGAAGCATTACTTATTAGAATACGCAAAGGCGAAAGGAAAGCTATGGAGGAATTCTATGATTATTATTCCCCTATCTTATTAGGTGTGGCACGCAGGTACGTTAGCCGTTCAGATGAGGCCGAGGATCTGCTGCATGAAGCCTTGCTTAAGATTCTGAAAAGCATAAATGATTTCAAGCATACTTTCGAAGGTTCTTTCGAAGCATGGATGCGTCGAATTACTGTTAACCAGTGCTTGTCGGCTATTAGAAATAAGAATGACTTTTCTAAACTTGAAATCGATATTTCAAATGAGCAATTGATGGTTGATGATGAAGAGGATGACGTTAACCCTTTACCTGATGTAACACAAGAACAGGTCATTACCATGATGCAGACTCTACCTGTTGGTTACCGCACAGTACTCAATATGTATGTTTTTGAGAGATTATCACATAAAGAGATTGCTAAGGAATTGAATATTACAGAGAGTACATCCAAATCACAACTCTTTAAAGCAAGAAGTATAATGAAAAAGAAACTTTTGATGATGGTTAGCGTGAAGGAGGTAAGAGTATGAAAGAGGAAGAAAAATTTGATCAATGGTTACGCGAAACAATGGATGATTATAAGCCGGTGACTTCTGAGCTGTCTCGCCAAAGGTTTCTTTCATCTTTGCCTGCCCCTGAAGCAAAAGGGTTTCAATGGCGATGGATATATAATGTTATAGCTGTAATCCTTTTAGCGTTGCTTGGCTTTTTAATGTATGATAATAGTGATGATTTTGAAATTACCCGATCTACTAAAAGTGCGGAAAATGAAAAGCGAAGTACAGCGATAGATAACATAGTTACTAAGCCTGTTAACACCAAAGAACATAATATATCTGGTAAAAGAGTGTCGTTATCTATAACCAACAACTCATTGCCTCATAATCAACTCAATATATCTACAAATAGTGTTAAACATTTAAGTGAACCGGAAACTAAGGTGTCAGAGACTACAGCATTTACTGATCAACCTGATATTATTAGCCATACTAATCATGAAGAACCATTACCTGAAGATTCTTTATCTGATACCATAGTTTCCTTAGTTATCAACTCCGACCCGCAAGAATCCGAAGGGATTGGAAAAAAGAAACCTGACAGTTATATGTTACAGAACAGATACCTGGGTATTTCCTACAGGCCTGGGTTTATGTGGAATATCATTGAACATGAGAAATTTGTACATAGCATTGGCATAGAATGGCAATCGCGGTTCTTCGGAGGAAATTATGTTCTCGGAACAGGAATTGGAGTCTCTCGTACCAAAGGCTATTATGAATACGCGATCAACTACAATGAGTTCCTTGGAAGCTATCAACGCCTCGATTCTATTAGTTTCAATTGGAATCCCCGTGAATTCACCATGCAGCAAACTTACTACACATCTCCGCAATCCGTCCACGATACTGCAGTAAAAACAAACTACTCAAAACTGCAGAGAGATTTTGTATACTTACAGTTACCTCTAATTATGGGCTATGATTTTGTTCGGCAGAAAGAGTATTCAATTGGAATACGTTTTTCTCCTATACTTTCAGTCTTAATGTCGAAGAAACCGGTTGAGTTTGTTTATGATGCCGGTTTAGACAAGGTTGTTCAGATCAATCGAATTACACCCGACAGGGTAAGCACCAACTGGCAATTAACTACCGGTATTAATCTAAGCCGTCGTATCACCGATAATCTGCAGATTGAGATAGAACCCGGCTTTACCTATTATTTTAATTCAGTTTATGAAAAACCACAAGTTTCATCACGTCCTTATGGCGCTTCAGTAAGAATAGCCATTGGATTTATATATTAATTCACTACTCCAACCATCTAAATCTAAATCTATGAAACGATTATTTACTGCCTTACTCAGTCTCGTGGCTATAGTCGCCATGGCACAACCTCCTTCAGTTACCGCAACTGTTAGCGGTCAGGTAACTTATTCTGAAACCCAGCAGCCTGCTGCCGGATATATCCTCAAAGTGATGATGTACTCGTACGACAGTACTGGTACTGCAATGTTTAGCGAAGTGTATACTGATGAAAACGGACATTATTCTGTTACCGGAACAATTGAAAGCTCAGAGGGCGTTATTGAAGTATCAACCAGTACTTGCAATGGCAGCATCGAAACACAGTCTTTCACTGTAAGTCAGAATGCCCCTAATGTTTTTAATGCTGATTTTATTGTGTGCAATGAATTAAACTGCATGGCTGAGTTCAGCTATTTTAGCACTGGTGCTCTTACTTATCAGTTTATCAATCAATCGCTAGGTGGCGATGACTTGTCTTTTATCTGGTCGTTTGGTGATGGTACAATGTCGTTCGAAGAAAATCCTATCAAAACCTATGAGGAGTCAGGTGTGTATCTTGTTATTCTCACAATTTATTCTCCCGATTCAAGTTGTTACAGTAATGCACAAATGTATATTGCCACAGGAACCGAATTCTGTAAAGCTGGCTTTTTCTGGGAAACTGATACAACTTCCAATCTTACTCTCCATTATAAAGATCTATCTTATGGAAATCCATCATTCTGGCATTGGGATTTTGGTGATGGCACTTACTCAACTGAGCAAAATCCTGTCCATAATTATGCTGCAGAGGGTTTCTATATTGTGTGTTTGACGATTTCAAATGATGATTCTACTTGCTATTCATATTTTTGTGAGAACGTAATCGTTGGAACCAATACTGCTTGTATAGCTCAATTTACCTATTATCCTGAATCATTCGAAGATCCTACTGCACTAAGGTTTGCTGATCTCTCTTATGGTGAGTTCACCGATTGGCATTGGGATTTTGGTGATGGAACTGAAAGTTTTGAACAAGATCCGTTGCATTACTTCCCGGGGCCAGGTATTTATAAGGTGTGCCTTACTGCAAGTGGACCTGAATGTCAAAGCACATGGTGTGAGCAGGTATCAGTACTTGACTCTATTTCAGGATGTTCTAACTATTTCACGTATAAATCAATAGGAAATTCTGTTCAATTCTTCGGAACACAACTCAATAATTTACCGTCAGAATATTACTGGGAATTTGGCGATGGAAATTCAGCTACGGGTGCTTCGGTTGTTCACACTTATTCACAATCTGGAATCTATTTTGTATCACTTAAAACAGTTGATGAAACAGGTTGCGTTGGTATATCAGGACAATCTGTTGTTGTGGGTGATACTATGATGTTCAACCAGGTATATGGACAGGTCTTCAAGGGTAATTTCCCTCTAACAAGTGGCTTTGTAATGATCTTCTCTGTAGAGTCTGATACAAATTATTATCCATATTTCGATTTGGCATTGGTAGATCAGATGGGTGTTTATGTTTTTCCAACCGTTCCTAATGGAAACTATAATTTATTAGCGATACCTACCGACGGAAGCAATTATTTACCAACATATTACCAAAGCACGCTATTCTGGCAGGAGGCAACTTCCATTAATTCTGCTCAAAATGGCAGCCCATTAAATATTCAATTGCAAACAGTTCAGGGAAATGCAACTCAGGGTATTTGTAATATCAATGGTAAGATTAACCAGGGAAATATACGTAACAGCTTTATCGGTCAAATAATTGTATACTTAACTGACAGTGATCACAAAATTCTACAATTTACCCGAGTAAATGACAATGGCGAATTCAGCTTTAATAACCTTACCTATGGAACTTATTATATTAAACCCGAACTAGCAGGTGTATATAGTGATTATCAGCAAGTTGTGCTGTCAGGTGAGAATACTCAGGTTAGTGTTACTTTAACTTTCACAGGAAATAGCATACTTGGTGAGCCTGATAAATCTTCGCTCCTGACAGACGTAAGTGTATATCCAAATCCGGCTCAGGAAACTACACGAATAGCATGGTCTTCAACTAAAAGTAAGTCGGTAAGCATCACAATTTGCGACCTTTCAGGAAGGAGCCTTATAACTCAAAGTCAATTACTTCACTCAGGTCAGTCGGGAATTGATCTTTCATTAGGAACTTTACAAAAGGGAGTTTATCTAATGCGGATCAGATTTGACGATGGATCAGAGGTAAGTAAAAAGATTGTAAAGAATTAACCCATCCTTACAGCTTCTATGCTTATAAACAACAATGGCGCTGTTAATCAGCGCCATTGTTGTTTATATTATTGTCGGAGTGGCTACGCCTTATTTCCCATTGCGTTAAGCATTTATAAAATAACCAGTTTGCCCGAATACTGCTTATCGGAATCAACTACAACCACCAAATATACACCTTGTTCTAATGCGCTTACATCAAGCACTTGATCTTTCTTAAAGTTTAAAGACTTAATAACTTGCCTTCCTTTCAGATCTTTAATGTACACTAAAGAACCATAGCCATATTCACCCTCAATACGGATATTATCTATGGCAGGATTAGGTACAATCAATAACCTGTAAGGATTAACACTTAAATTATTGATCTTAACAATTGCCTCATTTCCATATTTTACTCCATCTTTTTTATAATACACCACTTGTTTTGCCTGATACCTGTCAAAATATAAATGCGACACCCACCTTTCAGAGTACAAGCCTAAACCAAGCTCGTATTCTATGAAATTATATTCTAACATATCCTCAGCTTTACACCAAAAATTACTATCTGAGCAATAGTTTAGTTCTAAAAAATAATTATCTTCTGAATATAACCAATGATTAACTCCAAAATGATTCACCATTTTGAGATTCTTATTGTTCATATAATCCCCTGTGCCAAATTCAAAAGGTATTTCTGCAATCATCGCATTCTTTCCATAAGAGAGATCTATAGTATCTTTGGTAACCTCAAGGGAATCAACATAAAAAACCTCAGTTGCTACCCTATAATATACAAATTCATCAGTTTCACTCCTCTCAAGATAAGTTTGCTTTTTGTATCTTGTATAGTTGAGTGATGGTGGACCATTGCCCCATGTACTGCTTTCAATATATTGAATTTCATCACCTGGATGATAGTTGTACATATCAGCATAAGAGATCTTAATTAAACCAACATCCGGAGAATTAGTGCCTATTAAGGAGAGAGGTATAAGCGATTCAGGAAATTCATTAACCACAAAAAAATTAATTAACCCCAATTCCTTACCAACAATTATCTCACGGCCATGTAATTCCGACATTATAACATTACCACTCAGTGTTGTATGAAGAATGTTAAAAACTTTAACAGAATCAATCACACCGTCAATTGTATATGTTTTGATAGTTGGATTGTATTGGTAGGAAAATCTTTGAACATCATCTTCGTAGAATACATGGAGAACATTAGGTTTAATATTGAAATTGAAATTCAGAATCTCAAAATCTGAATTGACAAAATTATAAATGCCATCAGCAATCTGTTCGACAGAAATTCCTATCCATATAGGCGCACTTCTTCTGAAACAAGGACCCATCATAGGGCAATCACCAGTAGGAAATGAGTAATAACCAAAATCTCTGATAGGGTATAAGGTAGTTAAACTATTGTTTACAATTACTGAATCAAAAGCCAGACTATATGTTTTGTCTGAAGAATCAGTTTTGTAAACCTTCTTTGAATTAACATTAAATAGTTGATAGTTCTGTGAAACTGCAATAAGTCCCGCAAAAAGAAATGAAATAGTAAAAATCTTTTTCATAGGTTTGGTTAAAGTGTAAGGGAACTATAAGTTTTCTAAAATCAATTACTATAGACAAATGTATAATATTAATACAATATATCAAACTAGATAAGTGTGAATTGAATTATTTGTTAATTTTCCTACGAAGACTTTGTGAAATTGTTTCTGTTCATTTCAATTGTAAACCCTGTATAGCACTATCATACTACCGCAAATTGCAATTTCAAATAAGTCATGTTCTAATGCAGACGGGATTATGCTATTACTGGAAAGAATGACTCAGGATAGTCCAAAGAAAAAAGCACTTACAATGAAATGTAAGTGCTTTTATAAAGATTGTCGGAGTGGCCCGACTCGAACGGGCGACCACTTGCACCCCATGCAAGTACGCTAGCCAACTGCGCCACACCCCGATTTAAGAGGGTGCAAAGTTAAAAAACTTTTTAATGTAATCACTCTTAACAGCTTTTTTTAATTACTCTTTTTGAGAAATCATGAACTTGCAAAGAACTAATTTATCTTATTAGAGTAGGGAAGTAGGAGTTAGTGAGTTGGGGTTTGGGAATCTTAACCTGATCCTTAACTATTGGAATGGAAATATTTTTCTCTTTTTTTTACTTTCCCTATTGACTTTTAATGTTTAATTATTGTAACTTTGCAATTCAAAGTACTTTTTAAATGAAAAAAGAAGAAAAAGATTATATAAAGGATATTGCTGAGATAAGATCAATAATGGAAAGATCAACAAAGTTCTTTTCTTTATCGGGCTGGGCAGGTATAATGGCAGGCGTTTATGCTATTATTGGTGCAGTTGTTGCCTCAAAAGCACTTGATTTCTGGCCAGATAGATTTGATTATGCTTATACCGACAGAGAACTTACAATTAGGTTGTTCATCCTTTCAATAGTTGTGCTTTCGTTGGCTATTGTAACAGCAATGTTCGATTCTTCGAGAAAAGCGAAGAGCAAAGGTGAAAGAGCATGGAATGCAACATCGCGTCGACTGCTTGTAAACATGCTTGTGCCTTTGTTTACAGGCGGAGCATTGATTGTTTATCTTATCTTCTCAGGATACAATGGATTAGCTGCTCCACTTACTCTTATTTTTTATGGACTGGCTTTGTTTAATGCCGGAAACTTTACTTTCAGAGAACTAAAAATTACAGGCATTATTCAAATAATACTCGGATTATTAAATCTCCACTTTATCTCTTTTGGCTTGGTATTCTGGATTATGGGATTTGGTATAGTCCACATTATTTATGGTGTGTATATGCATTTAAGATACGCGAAGTGAAAGATACAATCAATAATTTAAACAAGGCTTTCGAAAGTCGCATCAGATTGGGTATTATGTCGGCTCTGATTGTGAACGACATGCTCGATTTCAATGCGTTAAAGGAGTATCTGGAAGTTACTGATGGTAACCTTGCGAGTCATCTTAAGGCTTTGGAGAAGGAGGAATATATCAGTATCGAAAAGAGTTTTATAGGTAAAAAGCCAAATACCCGTTACTATGTTACCGATAAGGGCAAAAGTGCTTTTTCTGAGCATCTGAAAGCCCTCGAGGTTCTGATTAAATCTCAAAAATAATTTTTTTTATAAACCAACTTTGAAATACAAAGAACTTTAAAAAACAAAAAAAGCTATGGAAAGTCATCAGAAATCTATCACCGAGTCAATCTCTCATTTCATTCGCGAATCAGTATCTATTAAGATACTCACAATATTTATCCTTTCGCTGTTGCTGATGATTCCAATGGAATTTGTCGGCTCACTCATACATGAACGCGAAAGTCTTCGCCAATCAGCTGTTAATGAAGTAAATGATATTTGGGCAAGGCGACAAAGCGTTTATGGGCCTGTGTTGACTTTACCTATTAACAAGGAAGTAATTGAAGATGGAAAAGTTAAAGTAGTGCGTGAAAACGCTTATATTCTTCCGACGCAGCTGAATGTAATTGGAGGTCTTAAACCTCAGAAACTGAAAAGAAGTATTTACGAAGTGGTTGTTTACGACTCAAGGTTAACATTCAATGGCGACTTCAATAATATAGGTAAGTACATCGATAATTTGAGTGATTATGAGATACTTTGGGATAAGGCTTTTCTTACAATAAATATCTCTGATTTGAGGGGTGTTAAGAATAGGGTAATATTTAACTGGAATAATACTGAGTATCCTGTTGAAGCAGGCTCTCTTATTACAGGCTTAGTTAATACAGGTATTACTATTAATAATATCGCCAAAGACTCATCTGATATCAACAACTCTGAATTCTCATTTACTCTCGATATTCAGGGAAGTGAGTACCTTGGCTTTGTTCCGTTAGGTAAAGAGACAAATGTTACTTTAAATTCCGACTGGCAGGATCCGAGTTTTACAGGATCATTTATTCCTGATGATAGAAAAACCGGTAAAGATGGTTTTGATGCTTCTTATAAAATTCTTGAAATAAACAGAAGTTACCCCCAATTCTGGGTTGGTGAGCGAAATATAGAAAGTATTTTCAGTAGTGAGTTTGGGGTTAATCTTCTATTACCTATGAATGATTATCAGAAAGCGACACGGTCAACAAAGTATGCAATTCTTGCTATCATGCTTACCTTTTTAACTTTCTTCTTGTCAGAAGTTTTTAATAAAAAGGGTGTGCATCCTTTCCAGTATATACTCATCGGATTAGCTCTAGTTCTATTCTATACACTTCTGGTTGCAATATCTGAACATACAAATTTTGATATTGCTTACTTAATTTCAAGTATCTCTATTATTGCTATGATAGTATTGTATTCTTATGCAGTGCTCAGGAGCGTTCGTCAATTCTCTGTTCTGGCAGGCATTCTAATCCTTACTTATTCATTTGTATACATAACTCTGCAGCTACAAACGTATGCCTTGCTGATTGGAAGCGTTGGACTAACAGCCATACTTGCACTTACAATGTACATAACAAGAAATATTAACTGGTATGAATTGAATTCAGAAACTAAATAACAAGAAATCTTAAAAGTCAGGCACTCCCTTGAATTCATGGGAGTGCCTGCTTTTTTTGAGGATAAAATCTACTGGTCCTTCAATTTTCTTGCGATATAGAACACATAGCCATAGTATTCCTTATATTTTTCATAAAGATATGCTTCATGGCGCATGTTTGCAACTAAATCTTTGGCAGCATGATTATCAGGGTGTTTTATAAGAAAATTTTCCTGAACTGCTTCCTGTGGTTTGAAGAAATGTTCCGACCAACAGTTCTCAGGTATGATAAAGCTTGCAGCGATAATATATCCTGCTTTTTGGATCTGTGCGACCTGATTAGGTATTGTATTGATTAGCGGGTAACCATCGTTCCAGAATGCCTCAATTTCCGTGGGGCGTTCATCGGTAAACCATGCTGCCTCAGTCACAGCCAGGTAACCACCAGGTTTGAGAAACTTTCGCCACTCGGTCAATCCACGCTCAAAGCCTATATTGTAGATAGAGCCTTCAGCCCAAATAAGATCAAGTTGTTCATTTTCAAACGGCAGTGATTCCATAGAACCTACTATTCCTTTTACTCTTTTATTGAGACCTCTTGCCTTTGCATTTTCATTTAGGATATCAATGAATAGAGGAAAAAGATCGATAGCTGTAATAGTACCTTTGGTGTGTGTGGCAAGTACCATTGTCTGACCTCCGGTTCCGCAACCAAGGTCGGCAATCTGTGCCTGATCAGGCAAATTTTCAATGAAGCTTAATGCTTTAATTGTTGCCTCTTCACTTCCGGGGCCTTGTCTGTCGACGTTCGAAAAGTATTCGCAAATCAGGTTAAAATCGAAATCGTGTATTGAATTATTATTATCACTCATGATAGTTTATTTTTTTGAAATAACTATTACGGGGGGCTTCCCCGAATAACTATTGTTTTTTAATTGATTTAATATAGGAACTAGCCTGATGTAGTATCATCAGGCAAAAGGGGAATAACCGATGCAAATTGCGTCAGGTTATATTAAATCACACGATCCGATAATAAAATAAACATCCAATAATTTTAGAGTGCAAATATAGATATTTTTATTTAACTATATCAAAACTTAAGTTTTTTTCTTCGAATGAAATTATTCAAAACCTCGATCTTTGAATAACTTTTCCAAGCTGTTTACCCTTTTTTTGCCACAGTCTTTATTCGTATGAAAGCATTGATATTCATAGAGAAATGGTAAATAGGAGCCATGGCAAACTTATATAATATATGCAGTTAACCAAATATATACAAATCTATATAACTGATAGTACATTGTTTTTATTTCTCAAAATGGATACTACTTTTAATCATTTTTGTCTTACCTTTTCTGTCTTTAAATGTTTAAATCTCGAAAGTTGTATGCTTATACTTGCCATCAAATGCCCACCAAAATGAAAAAGTTATATTTTTTGGCACTTATGTTTTTGACACCTGTAATACTAAGTGCTCAGATTTCAGATTCAGTCATTAATTTGCCGATAATTGAAATCATTGATAGTTCTCTCAAACAGGTGATACCATCAACATTATTAAGCAGACAGATTTTTGAGCTTAATCCTGTTGCTGATATTGGTGATATATTACGGGCTGAAAGTAACGTTGGTGGCGTGCGACGTGGAGGATATGCAGTTGATCCTGTGGTTAGAGGATACAGGTACTCGCAAATTAATGTTTTTCTCGATCATGGAATACATATTGAGGGTGGTTGTCCAAACAGAATGGATCCCGTTATGGCTCATCTTGAACCTGAACAGATTGAGAAAATTGAGATTGTGAAAGGCCCTTATCTTATGGAGTATGGAAGTTCGCCTGCTGCAAGTATCAGAATCTCAACTCAAAAAAGGCTCGACCAGCTTGCAACCGGACAAAGGTTAAATCTAATATCGGGCTATGAATCCAATAGAAATGCTTGGCGACAGAGCATTCACTATTCTAATTATAATGGAAAATTATACTATGCTGTGTCAGGTGGAATTAAAACCTCAGGAAATTATACTGATGGCAACGGTATTGAATGGAATTCCTCATTTCGTAAGTACAGCCTTTCGGCTGATGCAGGATATAAAACGAAGGCCGGCAATTCATTTATGCTCTCATGGAAAGGGTCCTTCGGTCGCGATGTTAAGTTCCCTGTACTACCAATGGATGAAATTATTGATAATGCACATATTATCTCAGGCTCTTACGATTGGAAATCAAAATTAAACCATTCAAAGAATATCAATCTCTCAGCTTATCATTCAAATGTCTATCATCTGATGGATAACAGTTTTCGCCCTCAATCATCTCAGGTAGTGCCTCCACTAACGGGTATAATGCAGGCCGAAGCAGGAGTGCATACATATTCAACAGGAATGAGGGCTGCTTTTATGAATAAATATATGGGTGCAGAAATAGAAAGCGGAGTTGATCTACTGCACATTGTAAAAGACGGGACCCGCGAAATGAAGATGATAATGGAGATGGATGGTCAGCAGTTTATCAACCTCAAGTACACAAATCTCTGGAATGAAGCTGTAATATTCAACAGCGGTTATTTTAGTAAGATTAGTTTTTCAAAGAATAAATACACCTATTCAGGTACACTGAGAATTGACTATAACCATTCACACTCATCCGACACTATTACTGTTAAGCAAGATGAGATCCATTTATATACAAACAGTGCGGTTAATCGCATACTGCCATCTCTTTCTTCGGCAATTTCATACAATGTAACTCAGTCTACATCAGTTGGATTAGCAATAGCATATAGTCAACGTGCCTCCGATATGCAGGAGAGGTATATTAAATTTCTTGCAACCGGTTACGATCGATTCGATTACCTGGGCAACCCCAAACTTAAACCTGAGATCAATCTTCAGGCCGATATATTATTAAAGCATAAACGTGAAAATGCAAGTGTCTCTCTTAACCTTTTTGTCTCCCAGATTCAAAATTACATTACAGGAGTGCTCTTGCCACCATCGGTTGCACGACCTCAAAGTCTTGGTGCACCCGGAGTTAAGCAGTTTAAAAATATTGACAAGGCAATCTTTACAGGATTTGAATCTACCGCATCATACACTCCCAATGCATCATCTGAAATTACTTTTTCGGCAGGTTATACTCTTGCATGGTATCCTTCGATCGATAAGATAATAATTGAAAATAATCAGATAATTGAAACTGTAACTCTTACCAATGATCCTGTTGGAGAAATGCCTGCATTAGAGGCTGAATTGAGGTATAAGTATAATTCAAAGAAATACAATCTAAAACCTGAAGTTCTCATAAGAGCTACAGCACCGCAACACAGGGTATCGGAATCCTATTACGAAGAGAGTACACCGGGATATATGATAGCCGATTTGTCGATTGGCTGGAGTCCGTATAAGTTCCTGACATTTACAGGCGGAGTTAGAAATATTTTAGACAAAGCATATTATGACCATCTGAATCGGCGACTATTGAATTCAAGTTTGAAACTTTATGAGCCTGGACGATCTTTCTTTGTAGTTTTGAAGTTCAGTATATAAGGACTATCATCATGAAAAATCTACTACTAGTACCTGCATTAATAGCCGGTATTATACTATTATCAGCCTGCGATAAAAAGGAAGTTGATAAAGACAATGAAAGCACATTAAAAATTGTATTTGAGCATAAAGCAGGTAGTGATGAGCTGATTTTTAACGATTGCAGATACACAAATGCAGCTGGAAACCCTTATGAAATATCAGAAATTATGTACTTTATATCGGATGTTAAACTTTACAAGGGTGGGGTAACAACCAATCTCAATCACTGGGATGACATCCATTATATAGATACTAAAATCAGTACCACTTTAGAATGGATTATAGGTAACAAGATTAAAGAAGGAGAATACGATAGTATAACATTCGTCTTTGGATTATCAGAGCAGAAGAATAAATCATTTCTATTTGTAAATCCGCCTGAGGTTAACATGGCATGGCCCGAGGTACTTGGCGGAGGTTACCATTACATGATGCTGAATGGCTTTTGGAAAGACCTCGTTGATCAAAGAAAACCATTCAACTTTCATTTAGGAATTGGTCAGATTTATGAGGGTAATTCAGGACAGGTGTCTGATATTACAGGTTTTGTACAGAACTATTTTACTGTAAGACCCGATGGCCCGAAGATCAGATTAAATCCGGGAAAGACAACAACAATAAACCTGGTTATGAACGTTCAAAGCTGGTTCGAGACACCCCATGTTTATGATTTCAATTATTGGGGAGGATCGATCATGCAAAAACAAGATGCTATGCACATTGCATGTGTTAATGGTAGAGATGTATTTTCATACCACGTAATGGAATAGTGTGAATGATCCGATCAACCGGGATATCAATACATTAAGCGCGCACCAACTACAAAAAAGCACCTGCTCAAAGCAGGTGCCTGTTTTTTTTGTACTAACATATTATGCAGAACAGCAAGATTACTTCACATACAATTTAAGTACCCTGTTGAAACTATTATTTGAAACCGACATCATATAAACCCCTGATGGAAGATCACTTATATCTAAAACGTTACCTTGCTTAAGTGTTCCTTCTTTATGCAATACCCCGCTTGTGGAGTAAATCCGGAAGTTTACATTTCCATTTACGCCACGTATAGCTACTTTATCGCTCGAAGGATTTGGGTATATTTGTACTTCATCAATAAATTTCTCATCAGTTGATAATATAATCTCTTCACAATTGGTTCCATTCCATCAATAACCCGTATAGAACTGATTATGATAAACGACATTATTACTGCCGGTATAACATCTAAGAGGACCATTTTTAGAGAAATCGAGTGTAGGGAACATAAATGATGTGCTACCTATTCCTGCAATAACCTCTTTGCCAAATTCAATTACCATACCATCACCACAAGTAATATACTGCAATTTCCTTTCAATTCCACCTGCCATTATTGTACTTGTAGAATCAATAATCATCTTCAGAGGTTGCCCATTATAAGTTGTATAATAACCTAAAGTGATTGTATCGCCGGCTTCGGCACCATAGTCATACAGTAAATGGAAGTTACCATCAGCAAAGAAGAAAACACTATCATTGCGCTGATACATATAATGATACTTCTTATCTGCACGACCTAAAGTAAAGTCATCTTCTAATAAAATGCTACAGGGCATATTGTTGATTACCGTATCGCCAACAGTTGAAATTGTTGTGTATAAAACTGCTTCAGTATGCTCATAAAGCGTATAATGCCAAACGCCATTTTCTAATGAAAAAGGTTCATTATAATCTTTTTTGAAGCTCTTTAAGCTTGGAGATTCGAGGAAAACACCTGAATCTAAAATGCCATCAACCATATCGGCTATTGCAATTTTAAGATGGTAGGTTTCATTCGGAATAACATCGCACATTATAGGAAGCACAACGGTGTAGGCGTCATACTGAATAAACTGACCATAATTGTTATTTATATAATATTGTGAGTTTGTGCTGGAATTTAAGTTATTGATTGAGATAGGCAAATTTGTTCCCGGAATCACAGCAACATTGACCCCATTATTTGAGTAAGTGCCACTAATTCCCGGTCCACTTAATACGAATCCAAAAACATCATTAATAGCGCCAACATATTCAGGATACTCCTCTGAGCCAAACACAAAATTGAATGCAAGTTTATTTCCCTCCGGTATCAAATCAAATTCAATAACGCTTGCATCACGTGATACTCCTGCACCTAATAAATTCATGTCAGGGTCACCGGGTTGACTATTATCAAAACCTGCGTTAGTCTTATTGTTGGGGCCTAAAGCTAACTTAATATCGCCTGAAGAAAGGATGATTCCTTTTTCAATCCCGAGATTTGAACTGATGCCACCTGAGTAGCTTCCTAAAGCTTTTGTGCTACCTCTGCGAGTTACATTGGTAACTGTTACACCGCTTTCAATAAAGTAGGCAATCAATGAATCGAGATTGCTTGTTTAATTAATTACAAGTCCTCTGTCGCCTTTATCAGGCTGTTGGGCGTTGGTCGTTTCAATAAACAGGCCGCAAGAGCATGCTATCAATAAAAGAAAGAGTAAAGATTTTTTCATAAGTGTTATATTACTGTTGAAGTAAGCAAATGTAATGAAAAAGGTATAGAAAAGATATTTATAAGACATTTTTAACTGGCCAATTATAATGTATAACTAAAATCAATTTTAGGTTGTTACAGCTCTTAAATCTTAAATATTGATTATCAGTATCCTTGATTAGTATACCAGATAAAGTCCAGATTTTTTCTGATTTTTTTTTGTCTTTAAAACATAACATAGAAGTATTTTATATAAATTTGCTTCAACGATATCTCATGGAATCGACATTATTAGTATATATTTACCCCCAGGGTAAATGAAAGGTAAACATAACGTAACCATGACGTAAACATGACATAAACATGATCCAAATGAATCTTGAATTTTTACATTATGTACTTTCTTTAAAATTGATACCATAACTAACTGATTACAATACAATTAATAAAGAGAATAACAATGGCAAGAATAAACGACGATGGTCTGCATGGTATGTTGGGGCCACTTATTACTTATGTTAGAAAAGGCAAACGCGTTGTAAGAACCAAACCAGCATCATTCACAGATGCAGAAACCCCCAGGCAACTCAAACACAGGGAGAAAATAAGGTTAGCCGGTATATTTACCAAGACCAGCAAAAAGTTTATTACAATAGGATATCAGCAAGCTACTATCGATAGTCCATCAAATGAGGCGCGCTCATTCATTATAAAAAACTGTTTCGTTGATGCCGATCCACTTCCATATCTCGACTATTCGAAGGTCCTCATTTCAAGGGGTACTATTCAAAAACCACTTGATGCATTAGCTATTATAAAAGACAATGAAGTTCAGGTAACCTGGAATAATCAACGAATACCCGGTATCTTTACCGATATGCAGGATAATGTGATGATAATGATGTACTGTATTATTGAAAATGAAGGGTACTCATACTTTTTCCCTAACATTGCAAAGCGGATTGATGGAACGGCAACTGTTAAAATACCAAGAAATGACCTACCCCTGCATATTTGGATGTTTTACAATAATTCGGATGTTGCCACTTTCGAGAGCAAAAACAAAATCTCCGATTCGGTGTATCTCGGGATGACCAATCCTTAAACATATATAGTATCAATTATTATATAGGCGAAATCTCTGTAAATAAGGAGGTTTCGTCTTTTTTATGCCTTTTCTGCACCCTCTGTAAGCATAGGTAAATACAGTTTTTTACAATTTTATGAATACGTAGAAATACGTATTTATACGTAGTAGTGTATCATGCAAAAAGTAGTATTTTGACGTATTGCGCACTACTGTAGCCCACCATAATTTTGTAGCCATCAAGATATGCAATATTTGATATGTGAAGTTTAAGTTTCGGGGGGAACGTTAAACCAACAAAAAATATCAAGTATACCTATACATTACCTTGAGAAACGTAAAGCAAATAAGTATTCAAGTTTAACCAAATCTTACAGGCAACTGTAAGTAAAGTGCATCAAACATAAAGTATCATGAAAAACAATCTACTTTATTCAGCAAATGCAATTATCAAATCAGCGGTACTCACAGTACTCATGATGATAATGATAATTGCATCAACCAGTGTATCAATCGCACAGGTGCCGGGTACCGCTACCATTTATCCTCCAACAGGAGGCTTTGGTATTGATGGTGATTTAATGGCAACACCTTCTGTTGGCGATTGGCTGCAAGGCTCAGGAAATGGTAATAGCTACGTGCTTTTACCAGATGGTACACCTGTTAATCCAATTATGACATTTCATCTCGTGGATGCATATGCTCCATTCATTGATAATGTTTTCAAAGGGGGTAAAATCTATGACAACCCCAATAACATGATATGGGAGATGCAAAATGCAAATGGCAAGAGTGACATGAATCATGGTGTGCTTCATCTTACTGTTGATAGTAACACAGGTGATGCATGGGCTATTTTCTGCGCTGACAGGAAATCTCCAAATGGCGTTTCATATCTTGACTTCGAATTCTTACAAAACAGCGTTACTAAAAATCCTAACGGAACATTTAGTAGTACTGGTCCTCATGGTGGTAGAACTATAGGCGACTTTATTGTTACCGCTAATTTTGGTAATGGTAATACAATATTCCAAATCTGGACATGGCAGGAAGTGCCTTCAAAACCAGGTACATACAGTTATGTTGAGTACACTGGTAATCTTACAAATATAGCTTTTGCTGCCGAAAATACTTCCTTTGTGCCATCAACTTACCCTGTATTTGGAACTAACGGATATGTTGCTAATACTTTTGTAGAAGGTGCTATTAACTTATCAGGATTTATCGGACAAGCAAGTCCATGTACAAATACTGCAATAAATACTTTATTTATAAAAACAAAAACATCACAATCGCTTGAAGCAACAATTCAGGATTTCATTGATCCAATTCAGTTACAGGCATTAACAGTTGGTTCTTCTAACGCCGGTGAAGATCAAACTTTATGCGATGAGGGTGATTTTACAACTTTCACAGTTTCAGGAACTGCAACTCCGGTAATGGGTTATACTGTTGCATCTACAGTTTGGAGTGTTTTGTCACATACCGGCACACAAGCTCCTTTTATTGCTAATCCCAATTCCTTATATACTGATGTAAAAGTATATGATGGACATGCAATTCTTCAGCTTACAGTAACTACTACCGACGGCCTACAGTACTGTATGGTAACAGATGATGTTAAGTTAACTGTTGTTCCTAAACCAGCTGCTGAGTGGATATCACCTCCACAAAATATTACTGTTTCATGCGCTGATGCTGCTGGTATTGTTTCTATACCTCTTTCATACTCCAATGGAGTTATGGGTCAATGTAGTCTTACCGGTTCAGTTATGGCTACTGTTAGTGGAAGCTACAATAGTTGTGGCGGAACACTTACAAGGACATGGACATACACTGATCCTTGGGGTGTAACAATAAACCATGTACAAACAATCACTGTATTACCAGCCTCACAGGCAGTTTTCGTTAACACACCACAAAATATTACAATTACTTGCGATGCAGCTACATCATTTGCTGCTTCAATGTTAGAATATACAAACTCAGGCTTAGGCGGATGTTTGATCTCAGGACAGGTTAATGGCGTAATCACAGGATCTTACACTGAATGCGGGGGAACATTATACCAGACATGGACTTATATAGACGACTGCAACAGACAATCACAATACGTTCAAACTATTACTGTTACACCTGCTCCTAAAGCAGCATTCGTTAACGTTCCACAGAATATCACTATCTCATGCGATGCAGCTACAACATTTGCTGCTTCAATGTTATCATATACAAATGCTGGTTTAGGCGGATGCTTAATAGCAGGAGAAGTTAACGGTGTAATCA
>OBJA01000169.1_pt1 | contig 64361 bp, 55 predicted proteins | sample 1519751 | NCBI WGS metagenome assembly OBJA01 (sample SAMEA3881238, study PRJEB22517) | soil metagenome | biome: lake sediment; feature: soda lake sediment; material: sediment, water from around vicinity | place: India | collected 2013-12-23 | depth 3 m | reverse complement strand
CTCAACTTCCTGCACATCAATCCCGGTGCTGCGGGATATGCGGGATTTCACAAGGTATGCACTGCCGTAAGGTTTGTGATCGACGGCAACAATATCCGCGACCTCGAGGTTTGGGAAATGCCCAGAAAAGGGATAGTTGGCGGTTACAGCTGAAAAACAGCCATTATCCATTTGTTTTTTTCAGTACTTCCAATGAGTTTAAGACCATGCAGTGCTGCAGCCTTACTGATATCCTCAAGGTCATGTATATAAAAACCGCTCATCAGTATTTTCCCTCCTGCCTGAAGGTTCCGGCTGTAGGTTTCCACGTCGGCCACCAATACATTCTTGTGGATATTGGCAAAAATGATATCATACTTTCTGTCATCAAGAACAGAAGCATCACCCTGTTTCACCTCCAGATTGGTTATATGATTATGCACCATATTTTCCCGGGTTCCTGTAACCGACCACTGATCGATGTCGATTGCAGTGACTGAGGATGCCCCCTTCATCGATGCCAGTATCCCCAGTATTCCTGTCCCGCATCCCATGTCCAGCACGTTTTTGCCTTTCATATCTTCCCGGAGGATGGCTTCAAGCATCATGGAAGTTGTTTCATGGTTACCCGTGCCAAAGGCCATGTTGGGTTCAATTACAATTTCATACCTGCATGAAGGGTAATTGGTATGAAAAGGTGCCCTGACAACACATTCTCCGGCAACCACCAGAGGCCTGAAATAGTTTTTCTCCCACTCTTCATTCCAGTTCCGGCTTTTTACCAACTCCTTTTTTACGGTAAAGCTGAATTCAGCTTCCCATGGAGAAATCAATTCCTCAATTGTATTTTCATTGAAACGCTCCACCTGGACATAGGCTTCGAAACCATTTTCTGTTTCTGAAAATCCTTCAAATCCCGATTCGGCAAGCTGAGCGGTAAGAATGTCACGCAACCATTCTTCAAATGGTGAAATGATGAGTTCAATGTTGTAATAATCCATTTGTCCGATATAATTATTTATATACAATAAACAAAAAGCTGTTTGAATAGCAGCTAAACCGGTAAACCCGGAATGTCGACAATTCAAACAGCCTTTTGAAATAAAAAAATCCTGTAATCAGAATCCTTTGATTATCCCCAGGAAATCTTCAGCTTTCAGTGAGGCACCACCTATAAGGCCGCCATCCACATCTTTGTTTGCAAACAGTTCTTTTGCATTTGAAGGTTTTGCACTGCCACCATAGAGGATAGAAGTTTCTTCAGCAATTTCACCGCCAAACTGTTCAGCAATAGCCGACCTGATGAATGCATGTATTTCCTGTGCCTGGTCAGCAGTGGCAGTTTTGCCGGTACCAATAGCCCAGATGGGTTCATATGCAATCACAAGCTTCCTGAAGTCACTTTCCGGCAACCGGAATATTGTTTCTTCAAGCTGCTTTTTTACATACTCATTCTGTGAACCTGCTTCACGAACCTCAAGCGGCTCTCCGCAGCAATAAATAGGGGTAAGTCCGTTTTCAAGGGCCAGGGCAATCTTCTTGTTCAGAACTTCACTGGTTTCACCATAATACTCCCTTCTTTCGGAATGGCCAAGGATAACATAACCTGCCCCTGTCGATTTAACCATTTCAGCCGAAACTTCTCCGGTAAAGGCACCACTTGCTTCAGCTGCACAGTTTTGAGCTGCAACTCCAACTCTTGATGTGTCAACTGTTTCGACAACTTTACTCAGATGGGTGAACGGAACGCCCAATACTACAACCACATCTTCGGGCGCCTGCTCTGCAACTACACGGTTTACTTCCTTTGCCAGATCAATCCCCTGCTGCAGATTGGTATTGCACTTCCAGTTACCTGCTACTATTTTTTTCCTCATTTTCTTATGTTTTTATTTGTTCCAGTTATATTCCTATACAAATTTAACAGGATAACCTGTATAATGACGTATGTGCTGATAAAGGTTTTTACAATTAACTATTAATTCATGAATTTTCGCCTGAATTCTTCAGGTGAAGGAATATCGTTGTAATGATATTTTGCCATAACCGTACCGTTTTTCAATACCATTAATCCCGGATTGGAGCGGATAATGGTTTTCAGTGTTATCTCATCGGTGTTAAAAAATTCATAGGGGACATCGTTTTGTCGGGCAAAGGCTCTTGAATCATCGGGAAGGGTTGAGGTCAGGCCGGCAACCTGCATTCCTTCATCAATTGCCCACCGGGCTAAAGTATTTAATCGGGCCTGTGATCTTATTTTCGATTTGTTCAGATCCCATGCAATGACAAGAAAAACATAATTGTCATCATAAAGGAAAAAATCGGCAATATCATCCCCTTCTTCCGTTTCAATGCGGAAATCATGGATAGGGGGTTCATATCCCTTATTCACCAGGATGGATTCCAGATTATGGAATGCCCAGGCAATTGTATCCTGCCATGGGTAATTATCCTCTGTAAATCTTTTAATCTCTCCTGTCTGCCTGTTCTGGTAGTAGAAAATGTTTTCATATTCCTCCTGCGGTGCTCCTTCTGGTATTTCCATGGCCGATGGAATATGTACTCCAACCTTGTAAGGCCTGAAATCGAATACAGGCAGGTGGTTGTATGAATAAATGACAAGGCCGGCATATATCGCTACAGCAATTCCTGTCAAAACCGTCCCGGTATCTTTCCCCGGAAAACCTTTTAATTTGTTCCTGTAGATAAAGATAAGGATTGTTAGCACTATCAGGAATATATTTTTATAAAATGTCTCCCAGTTGGAAATCACAAGGGCATCACCAAAGCATCCGCAATCTGTAACAGGATTTTCAATGGCAATCCATAAGGTCAGGCCTGTGAAAAATATCATAAACAGCAATGCAATCCATGAAAACAATCTGAGCATGAAGTTGAATACAAGTGCGGCACCAATGGCAAATTCAGCAAAGGAAAGCAGTACCCCCAGCGGAAAGGCTGCCCACATCAGCCAGTCGAGATGCATGGCCATAAAATAATCTGAGAATTTATAGGCAGAACCCCACGGGTCAATTCCTTTGATAAACCCTGAAAACATAAACGTGAGTCCCACAATGATGCGGGAGATGTGTGCAATAACTTTCATGACTGTTTATTCTTCTTCCGTGATCTTTATCAGTGCAAATACGGCATAATTCACCATGTCGAGGTAATTGGCATCAATCCCTTCCGAAACTTTTGTCTGTCCCTTATTATCTTCTATCTGTTTGGTTCTTTTAAGCTTCATGAGGATTAAGTCGGTATATGAACTTATTCTCATCATGCGCCAGGCCTCACCATAATCGTGGTTTTTGTCCTGCATTAAAAGTCTGGCATGTTCAAACCATTTATCATACAATTCCAGGGCATGTTCCATGGCAAGGTCTTCTTCTGCCGGACCTGATTCCAGTTGAATAAGTCCAATGATGGCATAATTGATGATGCCAATGAATTCAGGTTTAACTCCTTCATTCACCTTCGATACACCTTTTTCCCCAATGCTTCTGATGCGTGATGCCTTAATGTAAATCTGATCGGTTATTGATTCAGGCCTTAAAATGCGCCAGGCTGTTCCGTAATCTTTTAATTTATCGCTGAAAACCGCACGGCAGATTTCCTTTACCTGTTGGTACTGTTGAATTGTTTTTTCCATTCCTTATTAAAAAGAGGGATAAAAATAGGAAAAATTGAATAATCTGAGGGTTTTATTATACATTTGTACTTCTGAATTGTATCACGTAAATGTTTTGCTTATGTTGATTACCCAGTCGGCGGGTAAATTCCTTAAACGGAAAAATTCTATCAATTTGGGAGGAAAATTGATACATTTTTCTGAACCGGTTGTAATGGGAGTTGTCAATGTTACTCCTGATTCATTTTATGACGGCGGAAAACTGACCGATACTGATGTGCTCCTCAGGCATGTTGAAAAAATGGTAACAGAGGGAGTTGCATTTATTGATGTCGGTGGAATTTCAACCCGTCCGGGTGCTTCTGTTATCTCAACCAAAACTGAACTTGAGCGTTTGCTCCCGGCAGTTCATGCCATTCGGAAAAACTTTCCCGGGATTCCCATTTCTGTCGATACGTTTCGTTCATGGGTGGCAGTGCGTGTCATTGAAGAGATAGGCCCTGTTATTGTTAACGATATCTCAGGCGGAACACTCGATTCCAATATGTTTGAAACAATAAGTAAAATGAACGTACCTTATGTACTCACGCATATACAGGGAACGCCTCAGAACATGCAGGAAAACCCCCAATACGACGATGTGGTGAAGAGTGTGTCCTTCTGGCTGAGTGAAAAGGTTAAAAAACTGACAAGGCTGGGGGTGAAGGATGTCATTATTGACCCGGGATTTGGTTTTGGCAAGAACATCATGCATAACTTTGATTTGCTCAACCGGCTCGATTCGCTTAAGGTCTTTCAGCTGCCGGTAATGGCGGGGCTCAGCCGCAAATCAATGATATGGAAAAAGCTGGATATCCAGCCTGAAGATGCACTCAACGGGACTACAGTTGTCAATACAATGGCACTTTTAGGTGGCGCCGATATATTAAGGGTTCATGATGTAAAGGAAGCCGTTGAGGCCGTTCATATTTTTAAAGCATTAAAATCAACAGTTTCCTGATGCTGAATTTTATTACCATACGCTTCCTTGATATACTGGATATTTTCCTGGTAGCATTGCTGCTTTACCAGCTTTACCGGCTTATAAAAGGAACACTTGCCTTCAATATTGTCATCGGGTTGTTTTCACTTTACCTGCTTTGGCTTATCGTAAGAGCCTTGAATATGCAGTTGCTGGGATCAATCATGGGACAATTTATCGGGGTAGGGGTGCTTGCGCTTATCATCGTATTTCACCCCGAAATCAGAAAATTTCTTGTGTTCATCGGAACCAACTATAACCTTAACCGGGTTTTTGCACTCGACAGGCTTTTTACTTCGCATAAAGAAAAATCGGTAACTACACGGCAGGTTGAAATTCTTTCTGAGGCCTGCTTTGCACTTGCCAAATCAAAAACAGGGGCCCTGATTGTGATTGCCCGTAATTCCCTGCTGACTGAACAAATCAGCACAGGAGAAATTCTCGATGCCAAAATTTCAGGCACCTTGCTGAGAACCATTTTCTTTAAAAATACCCCGCTGCATGATGGTGCCATCATTATAAAGGATAACCTGATAGTTGCTGCCGGTTGTATTCTGCCACTCACCCAGCGTGATGTGGATAAAACCCTGGGGTTACGGCACCGGGCTGCTATTGGTATATCGGAGAATTCCGATGCGGTTACAATTGTCGTATCAGAAGAAAAAGGCTCCGTTTCAGTTGCAGTTGGCGGAGAGCTTCGCCGGCGTATTTCAAAGGAAGTGCTGGTTGAAATGTTGCAGCAGGTACTGAGTCAGCCCGTATAAAAGGAGTCACCCCGGCATATTGCTTAAAAAATATCAGATGAACAGGATTTGTGAATTATTTAATATAAAATACCCTGTAATACAGGGAGGAATGGTGTGGTGTTCGGGATGGCGCCTTGCATCGGCAGTAAGCAATAGCGGCGGACTGGGCCTGATTGGTGCAGGTTCAATGTACCCTGAAACGCTTGAGGAGCACATCATCAAAACAAAACAGGCAACGTCAGGAACATTTGGCGTAAATGTGCCACTACTGTATCCCGATACTGAAAAAGTGATGGAGATTATCATGCGTCATAAGGTGCCGGTTGTTTTTACCTCGGCAGGTAGCCCCACCCGATGGACAAGTTGGTTAAAAGACCATGGAATTATTGTTGCTCACGTGGTCTCAAGTTCATCTTTTGCTGCCAAAAGTGAAGCCGCAGGTGTCGATGCCATTGTAGCCGAAGGTTTTGAAGCAGGCGGACACAACGGACGTGAGGAAACAACTACGCTCACACTCATCCCTTCTGTCAGGGAAGTTACTTCACTGCCTCTTGTCGCAGCTGGTGGCATTGCATCAGGCAAGGCCATGCTGGCTGTTATGACCCTGGGGGCCGAGGGTGTCCAGATAGGTTCGCGGTTTGCTGTCTCGGAAGAATCATCGGCACACCCCGGATTTAAAAGTCTTGTAACTACGCTGAAGGAAGGCGATACGCATCTTTCCCTGAAAAAACTTGCCCCTGTAAGGCTTGTGAAAAATCAGTTTTATGATCAGGTGAAAGCAGCTGAACTGGCAGGAGCTTCTGCTGAGGAACTAATGAACCTCCTGGGAAGGGGCAGAGCAAAAAAAGGAATGTTCGAAGGGGATCTTGAAAACGGGGAACTTGAAATCGGCCAGGTTTCAGCACAAATCAAAAGTGTAGACCCGGTGAAAATCATCATGCAGAACCTCATCCGTGAATATCAGGAAGCCATTGAAGAATTTTCAGCGGAGAGCAGGTTCCGGTTCATCTGATCTGCAACCCTCGGGATTGTATTTGATACAGGCTTTCAATCAAGTAACGCCTCGTCTATAAGATATTTGTTCCTTTCAGTTGCACTTCTTGAAATCAGTTCCCCAAGAAAACCTGCCAGGAAAAACTGTGCTCCAATTATCATTGATGTAAGTGCAATGTAAAAGTAAGGACTGTTGGTAATGAGGTTTCCTACGATCCCATGCCTGAGCTGAATGATTTTTTCAATCCCAATCCATGCCGCGGCAGCAAGTCCCACAATGACCATCACGATTCCCAGGACCCCGAAAAAATGCATGGGCCGCTTGACAAACCTTGAGATGAACATTACCGATAGTAAATCAAGCGGGCCCCGGATAAACCTTTCAATACCGAATTTGGTGACCCCGTACTTTCTTTCACTATGGACAACCACCTTTTCTCCTATTTTATGATATCCTGCCCATTTTGCCAGTACAGGGATGTAACGGTGCATTTCCCCATAAACTTCTATGCTCTTGACAACCTTTCGCCTGTATGCTTTCAGCCCGCAGTTCATGTCATGAATTTTGATGCCGGTCATCAGCCTTGCAGTGCTGTTGTAAAACTTGCTGGGCAGGTTCTTAGAGAACACGGGATCATGTCTTTTCTTTTTCCAGCCCGAAACAAGGTCATAACCATCTTCAACAATCATCCTGTATAATTCAGGAATCTCATCGGGACTATCCTGCAAATCGGCATCCATGGTGATGACAACATTTCCCTTTACAGCATCAAATCCGCAATACAATGCTGCTGATTTGCCATAGTTGCGCCTGAACCTGATGCCTTTTACATGAGGATTATCCTGTTTAAGTTGTCTGATGATTTCCCAGGAATTATCCCTGCTCCCATCGTCAATCATGATAACCTCATAAGTGAACTTGTTGTCAGCCATTACCTTTTCAATCCATGCAACCAATTCAGGAAGTGATTCTTCTTCATTATAAAGCGGGATAACTATGGATATGTCCATCAAATTGAATTTTTATTCCTTTTTATTCAGCAAAATCTTCTGCAGGCTTACGTTTGATAAAGGCTGAGGTAAAGAGGGATATGAGAAAACCAACAAAAGTAAAGCTGATGATGCCCATGAAAAACATGAAGGCAGGACTCTGAAACCTTGATGCCATTTCAATTGCTGCATCCATCTGATCGGCAGGAACCCGTCCCTGTTTAACAATCTGCTCCTCGATTGAAAGTTTTAATTGATCCTGCAGTGAAGGGTCGATTACTGCATAGAGCAGGTAAGTAAAGAAACCTGAAATCACAGAAGCAAACAACATTGTTAATACTCCAACGCCAAGGCCCTGTGCATAGGTCATGACATTGCCCTGCTGCTTGCGGAACTGGAGCTGGGCAAGAACTACCCCGATAATCATTACCGCATAACTGACATATTGCACACTTGGAGAAAAATTATGTCCGGTTGCATAAAAAATAACGGACACAAGTACAAACACGATACCCAAAAAAAGACCATAGGTTAGTGATGATTTCCAGACAGATGTAGGTTGTTGTTCCATAATATGAGTTTTCTTATAAAGGTAAATTTGATACAAATATATGTTTATTCGGGGGGAAATTTGCCCGGAAACTAAAATTTATCTACTTTTGTGCCCGGGTAAGTCCTGTGCGACCAGCTCCTGCTGAATCCCCCCAGGGTCGGAAGGCAGCAAGGGTAGGTGGTTGAGCGGTGCGACGCAGGTAGCTTACCCACTTTTTTTTCCTGAAACCGGAAATAAAAGTTAAAAAAAAGGCTTGCAGAATAAAAAATTAATTCTTTACTTTGCGCCGCTGTTTGAAACAGCAAACGTTCTGAAAATACTGAAAAATATACCAGCCGGATTAGCTCAGTTGGCCAGAGCACGTGATTTGTAATCTCGGGGTCGTCAGTTCGAATCTGACATCCGGCTCTAGCATATGGGGAGATTCCAGAGTGGCCAAATGGGGTAGACTGTAAATCTATTGGCAACGCCTTCGGAGGTTCGAATCCTTCTCTCCCCACTTTAAAACTAAATTCCATTATAGAAGGTTGCTTCACTACTGAAGCAACCTTTTTCATTTTACTCCACTTAAATTCACTGATTGTATAAAGGTTTTATCCTTTTCAAACTATCCAGGATCCTTAATCGTCATAGCTTTTGCTGGTCATGCCACTCCCTGTTGAAATCATTTCAGTAAACTTTTTATGCTGCCATATGTTTTAATGTCAGTTGTTTTTAACCAATAATCACTTTTTAAACCTTTCTTACATGACACTCTGTATTAACCACCAACCCGGTTCTTTTAGTGACCGCTGGATCAGGTATTGCCTCGAAAGAAATATCCCATTTCGGCTTGTAAACGTTTATGATACCAATATTATTGAGCAACTGAAAAACTGCACCGGGCTACTTTGGCATTGGGACCTCAATGATTACCGCTCGGTTCTGTTGGCAAGGCAACTGACATTTTCCCTTGAAAAGAGAGGGATCAGAGTTTTTCCCAATTCCCAAACCGGATGGCACTATGATGACAAAATCGGGCAGAAATACCTGCTGGAAGCTGTTGATGCACCCCTTGTGAAATCATATGTTTTCTACAATAAAAAAGATGCCCTCGCTTGGGTGAACCAAGCTTCATTTCCAAAGGTATTTAAATTAAGATGTGGCTCAGGATCTGCCAATGTCAGGCTGGTTAAAAATAAATCCTGCGCAAGAAAACTTATCAGGCAGGCATTCGGAAGCGGCTTTTGTGCGCATGACCCCATTGGAAGGTTAAAGGAAAGGTTTTGGATTTTTAAAAGGGACCACAATCTGAAGGCGGTTATAAAAATAGCAGGTGGTGTGGGCCGGCTCTTTATCCCCCGGGAAGTTGAAAAATTTGCACCCAAAGAAATGGGTTATGTCTACTTTCAGGATTTTATTCCAGGCAATACTTATGATATCCGGCTCATTGTTGTCGGTAAACGCTGCTTCGGCCTTCGTCGCTATTGCAGGAGCGGGGATTTTCGAGCCTCAGGAAGCGGAATGTTTAGCTATATGCCCGATTTAATCGATTTGAAAATGGTCAGACTGTCATTCGATGTTGCTCAAAAACTGAAAACCCAGTCAGTAGCTTTCGACCTGATCAACGATAGGGGAATCCTCAGAATCATTGAAATAAGTTACTGTTATACAATTGATTGCTGTGACAGATGTGCCGGGTATTGGGATTCCGATCTGAAATGGAACCCAGGTTCATTCGAACCCCAGGAATTTATCCTCGATGACTTTCTCAAATCATTACAGATCCCTGCAGAAAAACAAATTGAAAATGCAAAACCTGCAATAGCAGTTCCTGAACTTGTCAGGGTGTAGGTTCTGCCTTTTATTGTTAAATCCCCGGCTTATAAAGATGCTCCTTTTGTAATTAACAAGCATTAGAACATGTATGGCTGGTTTCCCTGATTCCTTATATAAATTAAATCAGGTAACCGCCTGTTTAATGGTTATGGTAAAGTTGTGACTTAATGGATTAGAAAAACGGTCATGAAAATATTTAATCAGCAGCAGCAGCAGCAGGTTGTTTTTCATGTTATCTTTGTCCCGTGAAACAGGCAATAAAAATACCGGCATTCCTGGCAGTCATTCTGATTTATTCATTGGCTGTTATCCATGTTTATGGCCTGCTGTCCGTACAGGCTGACATGCTTCCCGTAAATACGCAAAAGCAGGCCGGGGAAGTTTCCTTTGCTTTGCCTGAGACCTCCGGATGTTTTGCTTTACCCATCAGGGTATCGGTTACGGCAGAGGCAGGTTCTTCACCAGCAGCCAGCAACCTTAAGCAATTTAATAACCCGGCGTCAATTGTGCGTTCGGTTGAACGTGTACTGTCCAAATCTTTCACAAAATATGTTTTTGATTGGTTAAGTTTTCCTATTGGTTTACCAAAAGCTGATATTGCCTTTCCATTTCTCTGTTTCTGGTAATTCATTTTCCCGGTTTATATCATTCAGGTGATTTATATGCAGGATTAATATTTTCCTGCTGAACATGATGTATTAAAAATATTCAAATTTTATCGAAATGGATTCAGGGACAATTATTACAACTATTATTTTTTTAATGATAGTAAGCCTGCCTTTTATACTGACTGGTATGGCAAGAAACAGGAATAAAAAGAAAATGCTGCAGAAGATTGGCGTGATGGCTTCAGATTTCAACAGCACTATTAATGAATATGAGTTCTGCAGCGATTTTATAATGGGAATTGACAATACAACCCATCATCTCTTCTTTTATAAAAAAAACGACAACCGTGAAGTTTCACAACAAGTTAAACTGACAGATTACAAAAGCTGCAAGCTTGTCAGCTATAGCCATTTTATCAAAGAAGGAAATGAGCAGTACAGTGTGACAAGTAAGCTTGACTTGTGCTTTTACCCGCATTCAAAAGAATTGAAGGAAGTTGCGGTGGATATATACAATGTGGAATTCGACAGGCTTAGTTTAACAGGGGAACTGCAGTTTGGTGAGAAATGGGAGAAGCTGATGAACGAAAAACTGAAAGCCGTTAAAGTAACAAAACCCGGTACGGCACCCTTCATTTCTGTGCCTTCGGCTGATAAGGCTGAAGTACTTAAACCTAAAAGAGCTTCATAACAACTATTTTAGATTAATTGCAACATGCTGTTTTAGCATGAAAGTGAAAGGTTGCCCTTACCGGCAGCCTTTTTTTCTTGGTGAAACAGGGGTTCACAGGTCTTTAAAATAAAAACAATCTCCCCAATATTATATTAAAAGGGGAGATTGAATTTGTGTATTTGGAGTGAAACTTCAGTGTGCTTATTTTCCTTCATAGAAAACCTCTTCAAGTACATCAGGGTACATGTCAAGGTATTTCTCGTAACAATAGTTTTGCAACCATTTAATTTCTTGTTTGTCTGCCCAGTCAATCAACCGGAGAAGTTCTTTTTTGAACAAATTTCTTGAAATGCTCACATTCCAAAGTGTTAATTTTGCATAGTCTGTCATGATGTTATGTTTTAGCTTATAAATTAATCTTCTTGAAAATTTTATTCCAATAGCCATGCCAGCGGAAGGTAACTTTACGTGCCATGCTGCTAACTAATTATTATTAAATGCTTTAGGTGTACAGTGTGTTTTGACGAATGTGGAAAAAGATCTACAACAAGATGATGTGGTTCTACATGTTCTCCCCATAATGTAGGTTTTCTCATATTTGTATTGGCAAAAACTGCCTGTATAAAGGGTTTCCCCTGCTGAAGAACCGCGTTGTGTACGAACATTCAGGGGGGCATCCGTGTTTTTAGAAACAACCCCTAATTGTGGTAGAACATGATGTTGAAAACACACATAGCAATAGCGCTGCTGGCTATAACATCGCTTTTTATGTCAGGTTGTTCCAGTGAAGAATTCGAAAATCCCACAGGTGTAAAACTGACACTTAAAGCAAGAACCCAGCTTAAAAGTTCAGCCGATACAGTGAAGGTTCATGAAGCCTTCATCGGCATTGATAATATCGACTTCAGGCCTGAAGGGATTGCTTCAGGCAGTGTGCCTGAGAAGATAGTTTACGGAGGCCCATACTTTGCCGACCTTATAAATGGAAAAACAACCCCTGAAATTAAATGGGTATTTGTTGATCCTGGTATCTACAGGGAAGTAAAAATTTCAACAACAGCGAATCTCAGGGGTGGCAATTCTATCATTGTTAAAGGCACAGTGAAGCCATCAGGTTTGGACAGGGAAGTGCCATTTGAATTCTCCACTGGTATTGAGTATGATATTATTATCAGAAATGGAAAAGGCATTGTCATCGAAGATGGCAAAAATGCTGAACTGATGATTGTATTTGAACTTGCAGCACTTTTTAATTCTGTTGATTTCAGGACTGTAAAACCTGATGTCAATGGGATAATCAGGATTACCGATGAAACAGCATCGGGGATAATAACAGTAATGAAGGAGCAACTGGAAGGACTGAGCAGTTTTGGATTCTTTGATGAAAATTTTGACCTGAATGACAGCCTGCCGGGTGGAAATGGCAATACCGGCGGCAATACCGGTTCAGATGAAGGTCCGGGTTCCGGTAAGGATGATGATCAGGGGCCCGGTAGCGGTTCGGGTGATGATGATGAAGGAAGTACTGACGGATCAGGTGGTAACACCGGCTCCGATAATGAACCCGGCGACACTGGCGGTAATACTGGCAACGATGGTGATTCCCCTGATGGTGATGAGGGTCCGGGAGAAGGTACAGGTGGCGATGATGATGATAACGGCCAGGGGCAGGATGAAACTCCTGGCAGTGATGAAGGAGATGAAGGAAGCGACACCGGAAGCAGTGGAGATGGCAGCAATTCAGGTGGCAATACAGGCTCCGACAACCCACCTGGTGACAGTGGCGGGAATAGTGGCGGAAATACGGGCAGTGATGACAATTCCTCAGGAGGTGATGCAGGTACAGGTGGCGGAACAGGCAGCGGCGATGGCGATGATGACGGTGGACAGGATGATAAACCTGGCTCCGGTGACGGAGATACAGGAAGTGATACAGGAAGCAGTGGCGGAAACAACGGCAATTCAGGAGGCAATACAGGTTCTGGTGATGCTCCGGATACCGGTAACAACAGTCCCGGTGGAGATACTGGTGGCGATGATAACTCCTCCGGTGGAAATCCTGGTCAGGGAAATGGAACCCAGGGGGATAACGACAAAAAAGATGGTGAAAACAATAAGGGAGAAGATAAAGGGAAAGGGAATGATAATTCAGGAAACGGGAACTCAGGTAACGGAAATTCAGGAAATAATAATCCCGGAAACGGAAACCAGGGTAACGGAAACTCAGGAAACAAGAATCCCGGAAATGGAAACGGAAATTCAGGTGGTAAGGGAAATTCAGGAAATAACGGGGGAGGAGGAAAAAAGATAATAACCACAAGCGAATTATTATAAATCAATATTTAGGTCTGCTGGAATGAGAAATAAAAAAGTTTATTTAATCATGTTGGTTTGGTTTGTGCCATTTCTTACTGCAAACGCTCAAATATCGGTTGCACCCAAAATCGGATTGAGCTATACCAAACTTTCAGGTGATTTTACGAATGCACGGTTCATGCCCAGTGCAGTGGTGGGAGGGATGATTGACGTTCGCTTTTCTGAAGCTGTTTCTTTGCAAACCGGGGTATTGCTGTCAGGGAAAGGTTCACGGTTATATTATGATGAAACCGATGAGGATGCTTATGTCATCTCATATTTTGAGGTTCCGCTGAACTTTGTTATTGCAACCGGGACAGGCATGGGGAAATTTCAGTTCTTTGGCGGGCCGTATGTCGCTTACGCCGCAAACGCCACTTATAAGTATCTTGCCGACGAAGATGATCTGAAGGAAAAGATAAGTATCGGCACTTCGCCTCAGGATGAAATTAAGCCGGGTGACATCGGAGTAAATGCAGGTATTGGATATTGGTTTGAAGGTTTGGAAGTCCAGGCAGGATATGGTACTTCACTCACAAACATTTCAAATAAGAATAATGAAAAGCTGAAAAACAACATCATTTTTTTTACAATAGCTTACTATATCAATCTTGGACCCAGGTCGCGATATTATTCTTTACATAAAAGGTAATCCTTTCTGAGTAAATGTGTCAGTTGATTTCAAAATCAACCGGCATCTGTGTTTGCAGTTGGTTTACGGCAAACACCGGAACATTTGTTTTATGCACAAGCTTTGATACAAAACTGCCTATCTGGGTATTTGAAGACGCAGTTTCCTGGTGAGTCCGGATGATGACCATGCCGGGTTTTTCTTTTTTGATATAATTGAGAATGACCACATGTTTGTCTTTTCCTGCTGTTTTGAGAATAGCTACTTCACATTCAACACCCCTCTGCAGTAACATATGTTTCAGCTTTTCAGCATTCCGCCATGCAAGGCTTCTCTTCTTCTCAATATTGAGGGTGAGGGCAGAGACAATAATGATTTTAGCTTGATATTTTTTTGCAAAATAAGTGGCCCACAGGAGTTTCTTAGGGGTCGACTGCAATACATCAACGGGAATGATGATTTTATCAATCTTCTCTACTGGATAATCTTTGTTGATGACCATGACCGGGCAGGCAGTCATGCTGATAAGTTTGTCGAGTTCGTACGGTTCAATTGAACATGATGTACCACTTTTGTTGATGATGATAAATTCATACCCTCCTTTCCTGGACTGACGTAAAAGTATGGGCAGCCGTTTTCCGTATTTTATGCGGTAAGTAAAATGCTTCAGTTCATCAGAAGGTACGACAGTCCGGGTAAAATCCTCCAGTTTTCTCAGCACATCGGCTCGCAGATTCTTTGCACGTTTGGAATGAAACAGCCGTTCGAAGAGTGAGGGCTTGTCGATGATGTGATAAATGAATACCTGCATGCCCAGGGACTGCCTGAAGAACAAGGCCTGCCTGAGAATGGCAGCGCCCTCATCACATGGCGGGATAAGTGCCAGGATATGATTTGATCTGTATTTCATTGGAATTCCTCCGCATCGTTATTGTGAACATTTACTGCAACGTTCATCATTGTTCTGTAAATATATAAAAAGTAGAGGATTAGATAGTGTCAGGAGTTGAATTCCGGTGATGATCATAACAGTCTTTGCTCAACTTTGAATGCTTCCTTTGGATTAAGCACAAAAAGCTGATATATGTCCTGCTGGCTCAGACCGTTTTCCCTGAGTGCCGGCACAAGGTGTTCCTCAATCTCTGTATACCCCCTGAATTCTCCTCCTCCCGGTTCACCCGGACGATACCATCCTGCATCATGTGAAATCAGAAGATGGCTTAGCAGTCCCTGCTTCTTCATAAATACAGCAACATCAACATAACGGCTTGTCTGATCCGGTGAAAATCCATCAAATGCAACCCATGCACCTCTTGCCGCTGCTTCAGCATGCCGGCTTAAATCTGTTTCAGCCTGTGCATGTGTCCAGATAAAAGCTGATGCATGTACCCCATGGTTCTTAAGGATTTCAAGCTGCTGAAAGGCAGGAATGGCAGGCCCGGTGTGCGACATGATGATCAGCCCCGTTGACAGGTGCGTGAGTGCGGCAGCCGATACAAGTTTACGATGTATTGGTTCCAGTGGCCTGGATTCAACAGCAATTTTTATAAACCCCGGATAAACCCCCGTGTTTTCTATGCCTTTTTGGGCTTCTTCAATCCACCTTAGTGCAAGTTGTTCTGCTGTTTCCTCCCATGCATGAGGTGGCAGGTACTTGCCGTCAACCGCAGCATAATAACCCGTGTTTGTGATAAACCTGATTCCTGATGCTTCGTGGAGCATGGTAAGCAGTTCAGGGTCTCTTCCCAGGTAAGCGGGAGTACATTCAACAATGGTTTTATATCCCAGCTTTCTTAATTCTGTAAGGTAGGGAAGAACTTTATTGACTACACTGTCTTTGTTCCACCGGTGATAACCAGTGCTGTCAGCTCCAATAAAATCAACGAGCAGGTGCTCATGTGTAAGGGTTCTGCCCATAGCCCCTGCAAGTATTTCTCCCTCAGTCGTTATAACTTTTCCATCCTTGTTGGAAAAGGGTATATTACAGGCACATAAGAAAACTGATAATGAAAGGATAAATGAGCGCAGCATCATTTTTTAGCTAAATAAAAAGTTTCATCTCAATTTACGAATTTACCTTCAATAAACAGGTAATTCAGTAGAATTTCAAACCTTCGACAGCTATTTTAACTCTTGTATTTGTTTCCAATACCAGGGATGTTTCAACCCTGCACAGTTCTTTCATCCTGATACCCAACGTTCCGGTTGATGAATTTGCCAAAAAAAATCTTTCATATAAATACAGTTTTGTCTTTTTATTGGTAACTTGTATTCAAATTTAATTCCTGAATCATGAAAAAAATTTTCTTAATAGCATTATCAGTTGTCGCCCTGGTATTTTTAGTGACAGTTATCTATTTTAACCTGATGTTGCCTGCTGCAGGCTCTGCCCCTGACATCAGGGTGGAAATTACTCCTGAAAGGGTTGAACGGGGCAGGTATCTGGCGCATCATGTGATGATGTGTGCCGACTGTCATTCAATTCGTGACTATTCCCGGTTTTCAGGCCCGGTGACCGGACACCCTTTTTCTGGCGGGGGTGATGAATTTACCGAAGCCAACGGATTGCCCGGCAATTTTTATGCTGCCAATTTAACTCCGTATCATCTGAGCGAGTGGACCGACGGAGAGATATTCAGGGCAATTACCTCAGGAGTTTCAAAAAATGGGAACGCATTATTTCCAGTCATGCCATATATGCTCTATAACCAGGCCGATGCAGAAGATATTTATTCGGTAATTGCCTACCTGCGGACTTTGGAACCTGTTGAAAATGATGTCCCGGCCTCGAAGGCCAGGTTCCCGGTAAGCATGCTGATGAAAACAATGCCGGTGAAATACGATCACCCCCAAAAACCTGATACCGGCGATGTAATTGCCTATGGCCGGTATATGGCTACTGTTGCCGGTTGTATTGAATGCCATACACCAATGAAAAAAGGTGAACCTGTATGGGAAGAAGCATTTACGGGCGGCCGTGAATTTATCCTGCCGGGTGGTATTCTAACAACCACCAATCTTACACCCGATAAGGAAACCGGCATCGGAATGTGGAGCGAAGAGATGTTTTTAACCCGGTTTAAAGTATATGCCGATTCTGCATATGTGCCCCATGAAGTTGATTTTGCAAATGATTTCAATACAATGATGCCATGGACATTGTACTCCCATATGGAGGATAGAGACCTGAAGGCAATATATGCTTATTTAAAAACACTTGAGCCTAAAAGTAAACAGATAGTGCGATTTGCATCACATAAATAAAAATTGCAATTTGAAAGAGAAGGTTTTTCTGTTTGAATTTCGGCAATATTAACCTTTATTATCAGTATTAATTATATCTGTATTGTAGAAGATGAAGTTACCTTTGTGCCTTGTATAGATAATACAGGTGAAATCGAAGGAAAAAAAATACTGGTTGTTTGGCATATTCTGTGCCTGCCCTTTAAAAAATGCTGTGTCTGATTGTCCGTTTACTCCGGTCAGGAAGTTGTCGCTTGCCGAAAGATGGCAAATCCTCGACAGGCTTTCCGATGATGAGGTCATATCATTGACAAATCATCATTCAGCCTGTTTATATTCCAGGGAGATGAAGCGATCCGGAGCCTCTGTTTCTAAAAATAACGGAACACCGGCTTCTCCGCGTTAACCTGTTCAATGATGCAGATGATTCGTCAAAAACCTGCAGCCTGCCCGTCTTTTCTTGATTCCGAAGCACCATAAAAGACTTTATTTACATCATCCCACATAATTGCCTGGTATCCGCCATAGGGGCCGTCAGCAAATCCTGTTTTGTGCCCTTTTCTCATCAGGGTTCTGATTGTCTCGTATGGAAACCCGGTTTCAAGTGTCACAATCCCGCCATCAGTCATCTTTTCATCAGTGGGTTCACTCGAGCCGTCGTGCTGAACCCTGGGAGCATCCCCAGCTTCCTGGAGGTTCATCCCAAAGTCGATGATGTTGCAAATCACCTGCACATGTCCCTGTGGCTGCATGGCACCACCCATCACTCCAAAACTGATGAAAGGCTTGCCGTTTTTGGTTACAAAGGCAGGGATAATTGTATGGAACGGTCGTTTATGCGGCTCATAAACATTCATGTGCCCATCCTCAAGAGAAAACATTTCACCGCGGTCCTGCAGGATAAACCCAAGTTTTCCCGGAGTCATGCCTGAGCCCATTCCCCTGTAATTGCTTTGAATCAGTGAAACCATGTTCCCTTCCTTGTCGGCAGTCGTAAGATATATAGTATTTCCAAGCTCAGGAACTCCTGCAGGGTAACTTCTTGCAGCCCTTTCAGGATTGAATAATTCTGCTCTTTTTTTTGCATATTCTTTGGAGATCAGCTGTTCAACCGGAATCTTGCTGAAATCGGGATCGGCATAATATTTTGCACGATCTTCAAAAGCCAGTTTCTTTGCCTCTATGAACAGGTGCAGGTACTCTGGTGATCCAAAACCCATTGATGCAATATCATAGTTCTCAAGAATATTCAGCATCTGCAGTACTGCAATGCCTTGCCCGTTTGGCGGTAATTCCCATACATCGTATCCCCTGTAATTTGTTGAAACCGGATCAACCCACTCTGAAGTATGATCTTCAAAATCCTTCATGCTGAAAAACCCTCCCTGTTCGCGCACATACTGAACTATTTTCTCTGCAATTTCACCTTTGTAAAAGGCATCACGGCCATTTTTTGCAATCAGTTCAAGTGTGGTTGCCAGGTATGGGTTTTTGAAAATCTCTCCCTTGGCAGGGGCCTTACCTCCCGGCATAAATATTTCCTCAAACCCGGGAAACTTTCTTAATGACCTTGAGTTGCTTTGCCAGTAATAGGCTATAACTTCACTCACAGGAAACCCTTCCTTTGCATAACTGATTGCCGGAGCAAGTATGTTTTTCATGGGTGCCTTTCCGAACCTTTTATGCAGTTCGAACCAGCCATCCACACAACCAGGGACTGATACCGGTAAAGGCCCCAGTGCAGGTATTTTCTCATACCCATTTTCCCGGAAATAATCAATTGTGAGATCGTAGGGAGAGCGTCCGCTTGCATTTAACCCGTAAAGTTTCTGCGTTTTTGCATCCCATACAATGGCAAATAAATCTCCCCCGATTCCGTTTCCCGTGGGCTCCATAAGTCCCAGCACAGCATTGGCAGCAATGGCTGCATCAACAGCGTTTCCGCCTGATTTGAGAATGTCAATTGCAACCTGGGTTGCAAGGGGCTGGCTTGTACATGCCATGCCATTTTGTGCAATTACTTCGCTGCGTGTGGCAAAACTATGACCGGTTATTCTGTCCTGTGCGTGCAGGTAGCTGAGAAGCATGATAAAAAAGAAAGGCAGGAAAATTTTCTTCATCTGAATCAGGTTTATTTTCTGCCTTAAATGTACAAAAACATGGCGAAGAAAAAACTTCGCCTGTTTTTTTTATAAAAAACCGGAGGAACAGTTATCCTCTCAATTCTTCCAGTGCATTTCCGGTGCGTGCCAGGTAATTGTCAATCTGCCCGCTGTTTTCAAACCCGATTATCATCATATCCACTGATTCAAGCCCCAGCACAAAACGAAGCGCGTTATCAATCTTTTCACTGTTGTCGCGGTAATCACCGTTTCCTACAAGTTTCATCCCGATGATACCTTTGCCCGATGCGTGCATCCGGTTGATTACTTCCACTACTTCTGCCGGATCGGGTTTATCCATTGCAATCCCATAAGGATTGATGCGGACATGTATCACATCTACCCAGTCACTCTTAGCCGCATCCTTCATGGCATCTAGTGAATGAACCGATACCCCGTGTGCTCTGATGATTCCTTTCGACTTCAGGTTATCAAGAATATCCATCTGCTTTTTCCAGGTATCGGTCCATGTTTCTTCAACCAGGCAGTGCAGTTGTACCACATCGATGTAATCGGTATCAAATTCCCTGCGGAAACGATCAACTACAATATTGGCATCAGGACGCTCAGGTTCAGGAATGCCACCGCTCCGCACCCATATTTTCGTGGAAAGAGTAACTTCTTCCCGGTTCATCTTTTTTAAGGCTTCAGCCACCAGGCCATGTGTGCCGTAACTGTCTGCACAGTCGAAAAACCTTACGCCCTTGTCCCATGCATGCTGCAGAAGTGCAAGACTTACCTGTTTGTCCTGCCTTGTCAGGAATGCTGTACGGTTTCCGGCATGTACTCCTGTGCCCATTCCAATCAGCGTGGTTTCAATGCCCGATTTTCCTAGCTTTACTTTCTGGATCGGACTGGTACTCAGATATCTGGTGGAACGGGCCTGCAACGGGTTCGCAAACAGCATATGCGCTGTGCCAAGAGATAAGGCCCTGATAAAATTGCGGCGGTGCATGTTTAAATTCATCTTTCTGCATTATTTTATTTCTCCCACAACAAATCTTTCTCCAATTTGGTTGAGTTTAAATTCATTGTGAAACATGAATACCTATTTTGCTACTAAAATAACAAAATAAATATGCAGAAAAAAGGGGATGCATTCAGGAGATTAACATCGAATGAAACTTCCGGGGATATTAAAATCCAATGGCAGTCAAACTAATTATCTGTTTTTTCCTGCTTTTCCGGTTCTGCCTTCTGAATATCAGCTTCTTTTTTAGTTTCATCTTTCTTTTCATCATCCTGTTCCGAATCCTTGAAAAGATGTAATGCTTTTGCAGGTTTTTGTTTGATAATCTTGTTGGTAATGATATTTTCAACTGCACCTGCTTTCCCCCTGATGTCAATGATACTGCTTAATTTCAATCCGAGAAGAAAAAATATCGAAGACGCAAAAAGAATTGTTTTCATGATTTCACTGTTTTCCTGAACTTGAATAAAGTATTTAACGCGAACCTAAATTAAGTATCCAGTGTCAGAAATTGCTAAATTTATCTGTCAAAGGTATGTATTTTTCGGTGAAATGTTTTTTTTTGCAAGTTAAGTCAATGGTGAATTTTCTGGTTTCTGCCAATAAAATAATAAATGATGGACCCGATTACCCATAAAAATAATACTACGAGCACCCATATAAGCTTGTTGTTACCTTCAAAATCGCTTCTGACAATGTCAATCAGGGCAATCACCGGGAGAACCAGTGATATCAGGACGATCATCAGGATAAGCCCGATCTCCCCGGAACCGAGAAAAGATAAATATTCCATGATTTAATTAGTTAAAATAAAGGACAAAGGTAAAAAATCATTTCAATATCACTTGTTCATTTGCAGGATCTTTAGTTCTGCAAGGTAATCAAAATGTTCACCTTCTGTCACCATTTTACATGAAAACCCTGCTTTGGTTGAAATCTCTGAAAGGATGTCGAAACCTGCAAACAGCCAATTGAATCTGGAATAATGATTTCTGTAGCTTACTTCATACTGCATTTCACCATAATAGGAATCATCGGCAAGATTAATCCACACCGACCCGTCATCTTCCTGCATCAGGTAAATAATATCAGAAGAATCGATCAAAATGCGTCCACCTTCACTGAGCAGGCCTTTCAGGTGCAACAACATTTTCTTTAGCCCGTCACGTGTTCCGCCTATTCCTGTTCCATTCATTAAAACAATAATTGTATCAAAATCTTTCTCATTGAAGTGGTACAGGTCGGTGCAGACTGCTTTTTCAATTCCCCTTTTTTTCATTACCGAAGCGGCCAGCGGTGAGATTTCAATTGCAGTCACATCAAGTCCCCTGCGCTGGAGTGCAAGGGCATGGCTGCCTGCGGCTGCACCAACATCAAGGATTTTCCCCCTGCACATCGATAATGCCTTCTGCTCAATGAACGGCATCTGATTTTCATTCCTGAAGAAATACCCTGGTGAAAGGGTTTCATCTTCAGTATAATTTGTCTGGATGACGATGTCATCGGCCTGTCCGTATTCATAATAATCTGCAATGGCTTGTCCTATCGGGTCATCTGTTTTATTCATTGTACAATGTCTCCATTAATTCAGTCGTTACCCATATCCGGGCTTACATACATTACAAAGTAATATAAAAACATTTGTCCCCGCAGCATCTTGTTTCAGGAAAGAGAAAGAAGAACCGGAAATCATCCATAAAGAATAATGTTTTTAATTGATGTTCAATGCTCATTGCAGTGGACCCGGCAGGTCAATACTTAACAGCGGAAATTCCTGGAATTGACAGGATGCCACAGAGCCCGGGCTTATGAATTTCAGTGCGGAATGATGTTGTTTGTCAGAACAGATGGACCACAGAATTGCTGATGATTGAAAGCTTTTTAGTAACTTATACTGCAGTAGGGTTGTTATGTTGAATATATCATTGTCAATGTCTTCTAAATACATGGATTATGAAACGCAAGGAGTTTCTGTCAAATGTAGCAATGGCAGGTACCGCTGCCATGATGATTCCTGCACTGGCCAGGTCGGGTATTTTAAGTGCGGGAATACAAAATAAGCTCAGGGTAGGTGTCATCGGTTGCGGCAGTGTTTCGGGAATGTACCTGCCTCACCTGGCAAACTCGGAATATGTGCAAGTAGTCAGCGTTTGTGATATCAAACCTGAGCGGGCCAAATCAAGAGCTGCTGAATTCAATGTTCCAAATATTTATGACCATATAGAGAAAATGCTGGCGGGTGCCCCGTTTGAATTGTTTGTAAACCTGACCGATATGCAGGAACATGGCCATTTGAACCGGCAGGCTATCCTGAAAGGAAAACATGTGTGGAGTGAGAAGCCCCTTGCAAATACTAATAGGGAGGGTAATGAACTGCTCCAGCTTTCCAAAAAGCATCGTGTGCGTATCTGGGGTGCTCCTGCAGTTGTGAACAGTCCGCAGTATGATTTTATGGCCCGGCAAATCAGAGAGGGACGTTTAGGGAAAATTGCCGCTGCCCATGGAAGATATGGCCATACTGGCCCGTCCTGGTCGGCATTTTTTTATGAAAAACTGGGGGGAAGCCTTCCTGATTTAGGTGTTTACAACCTTACAACCCTTACCGGATTGCTCGGTCCCGTAAAATCGGTGATGGCAATGACCAATATTTTAACGCCACAGCGTACAGTTGATGATAAGGGTACAATTAAAGTTGAGGAAGAAGACAATGCGAGCGTACTGATGGAACATTTTCATGGTGCAATTTCCCATGTAATGAGTGGGTTCAACTATTTCGACCCATATGGCCATGAAGGAAGCGGGCAGGATAAACCTACGGTATCAATCATTGGCACAAAGGGGTCAATGCACCTGATTGGATACGACTGGATGCCGTTTGCGGTGGAGATGGCAACTGTTGAAAATGAGAAAAGCCAAAGGTTTGCCGTTGATACCGGAGATTATGTGTGGGAAGAAGGTGCCTCTGTGGTTGCTGGAAGTATTATCAACAATGATGATCCGCGTATCAATGTCGAACATTCATTGCATGTGCTTGAAATTATTGAAGCTGCACGCAAATCTCAGAAAACAGGCAAAAGGATCCCACTTCAGTCAGTATTTCCTTATACTTTAATAAAATAGTTTGTTGAAAGATCAATTGTTCCGGTTTCCTGACCTGCTGCACATCCCATTTATATTTATCTTTATGATGCAACATCTGTTTCAGGAAATTATAAAACCGGTAAATATTCTGGAAAATAATAATGGATGCTCCGGGAATTGCAGGAAGTTGTGTAACAGAAACCGGATGATTATTGCGAATTGTCAAATCTTAAAAAATAGCATGTGTCAGGGAAAATTTTAGCCGGTAAAAATATTGTCATCATCGGAGGGACCTCCGGAATTGGACTGTCGGCAGCAAAAGCTTTTATTGCAAATGGTGCAAACCTGGTTGTTGTTGGGAAAGATGATGTTGGTTTGGAGGAGGCCTGTAAAATTATTGGTAATATTTCGGTGGTGCTGCAAGGCGATGCTGTCGAGCCGGGAACCGCCAGTCGGGCTGTTGAAATGTGCATCGAACAATATGGCATGATGCACGGCCTGTATCATGTGGCAGGCGGAAGCGGACGGAAGATGGGAGACGGGCCGTTGCATGAACTGACACTGGAGGGATGGAACAAAACGCTTGAACTGAATCTCACGTCGTTGATGCTGTCGAACCAGGCTGCTGTCAGGCAGTTTCTTGCACAGAAAACAGGCGGATCGGTATTAAATATGGGTTCTGTTCTGGGATTTGCACCTTCTCCCGTGTATTTTTCCACACACGCTTATGCTGCCGCAAAGGCAGCTGTTGCCGGTTTTTCAAAATCTGTTGCAGCTTACTATGCGGGTGATAACATCAGGGTAAATACAATTGCTCCCGCTTTGGTGGAAACCCCCATGGCCGGTCGTGCTGCATCTGATGAAAAAATCATGTCGTTCATCAAAACAAAACAGCCGCTTGATGGGGGCAGGATAGGTTATCCTTCCGATCTTGACGGACTGGCAGTGTATTTTATGAGTGATTATTCAGCTTTCACCACCGGACAGGTGGTGTCGGTCGATGGCGGATGGTGCCTGAGTGAAGGACAATTCTGAAATTGAAAATGACTTAACAGTTTTATATATGGGAAATACAGCAATCGGAGTTGATTTGGGAGGTACACGGATAAAAGCACTGGCAATTGATGAATCAGGAAATGTTCTTCATCAGCATTACCTTCCTACCCTCGATGGCGATGATTCGGTATGGAAGAACGCTGTTGCAGAAGCAGTGCGCCAGGTTCAGGAAAAAACAGGCGGGAATGAATCAATCATTGGGATATCGGCCCCCGGGTTACCCAATACAGAGAATTCTGCCATTGCATTTATGCCGGGACGCCTCCAGGGACTTGAAAATTTTATCTGGAGCGACTTTTTGAAAAGCCGTACATTTGTGCTGAATGATGCCATTTCAGCGATGCTGGCAGAAGCCAGGTATGGGGCAGCAAAGGGAAAAAGAAATGTTGCCATGCTTACTTTGGGGACAGGAGTGGGTGGTGCCTTGCTGATTGAAGGCAAACCTTACCAGGGGGCATTTAATAAAGCCGGCCATCTCGGACATATGGTCATTGACAGTTCGGGCGACCGCGATATAACAGGTATTCCGGGCAGTCTTGAAGATGCCATCGGAAATTGCACAATTGAGGCACGTACCTATGGAAGGTTTCAATCGACAAGCCTGCTGCTTGAAGCTTTTCGTCAGGGTGATCAGTTTGCTGCAGAGGTATGGCTTACTTCAGTAAAAAAACTGGCCATCGGACTGGCATCCCTAACAAATATCCTTTCACCTGAGATGATTATTCTTGGCGGAGGGATTACTGAAGCCGGTGCTGACTTGTTTGGACCACTTGAAACCTATATGGGGATTTATGAGTGGCGTGCAGGTGGGCATAAAACTGAAATTGTAAAGGCTCAGTTTGGCGATCTCTCAGGAGCAGTGGGTGCTGCCTGCTATGCAATGGAAACGGCAATGAATATCTAAATCGCACAGAATGAATTATACAGAAGATTTTTTACACAAATCGGCTGAAATACTTGAGGTCGTTTTGCAACAACAAGATAAAATCCGCCATGCTGCCCAAATGTTTGCCGATACAATTCTGGCAGGCAGAATGGTGCACGTATTCGGCAGCGGACACAGCCGTATCCTTGTGGAGGAAATGTGGCCGAGGTATGGCTCTTTTCCTGGATTCAATCCCATTGTTGAATTGTCGCTGACTTTTCACAACCTGGTGGTGGGGGCAAATGGGCAAAGGCAGGCTATGTTTCTTGAAAATGTGAGTGGTTTTGCCGACCGCATCCTGCGAAATTTCGATTTGAAGGAGGTAGATACTGCCCTCATTATTTCATCAAGTGGATGCAATGTGGTGCCTGTTGAAATGGCTGAATTGTTCAGGCAGAAAAGTGTAAAGGTTGTATCAATCATCTCGCAAAGGCATTCTGAAAAATCATCCAGCAACCGGTCCGACGGGAAGAAACTTGGTGATTTCTCTGACCTTGTCCTTGATACAGGAGCTCCTGCCGGTGATGCCATGGTGCATATTGACGGACTGGAAACTCCCGTTGCACCCGGTTCAACTGTAGGCGGGGTATTGCTCATCAATTCAATAAAGGCAGAACTTGCAGGATTGCTTACTGCTGCTGGTCATCCACCCAAAGTGTTGAGCAGTGCTGCCACTGTTGGTGCTGAGAAAGCCAGATTTCTGTTTGAAAGTGCATATGATGAGCATGCACACAGGCTGACAAAATTATTTGAAAACGTGGGTAAGTAACATCTGACAGCAACGGAAATGACTACTGCAGGCATCATCAATCATTTAAAATTGCCACTGGCCGCACAAACCGATATTCTTGTCATCGGTGCAGGATCTGCCGGCTGTGTAGCTGCCCTTACGGCTGCCACAAACAGCAGGTATAAGGTAATGCTTGTGGAAAGATATGGTTTCCCGGGGGGCACCTCCACGCAAATGCTCGATACTTTCTATGGTTTCTTCACACCCGGTGAAAAACCGTTGAAAATAGCAGGCGGAATGCCTGATGTGGTTGTGGATGAACTCGATAAAACAGGCGATATATTCCTGAGGCCAAATACATACGGGGCAGGGACTGGGATTAACTACAATCCTGAACGGCTGAAATTGGTATGGGACAAGCTCATCACCGGCGCAAAGATTCATTATTTCCTGCACACAACACTTGTCGATGTTGTCCATCATGACAATGAGCAGGCAATCTGCATCTTTTATAACAAATCGGGGTTCATGAAAGTAGCCGCTTCACGTGTCATCGATGCTTCGGGCGATGCCGATTACTGCAGCATGGCCGGTTTCCCGGTGGAAATTGCCGGTGAAAATGAACCTGCCCAAAGCCTGACGACTACTTTTCGTATGGCAAATGTCGATTTGAATGAATTCTCAAAGCACGGTGGGAATAAAATGATGAAGGAACGGATGACGGAAGCTTTTACTGCAGGAACCTATGCTTTGCCGCGAAAGGAAGGCTCGGCACATGAAATGGTGCAGCCCGGATGTATCTCAACCGTTGCTGTAAAGGTTGCCGGCTTAAGTGCCCTTGACGCCGGTGAACTTACAAAAGCTGAAGTGGAAGGAAGAAAGCAGGCATTTGAATATGAACGCTTCTTGCGTGACAGAATCCCAGGTTATGAAAATGCAAAAATCATCGGCCTGTCACATCAGATTGGGGTGAGAGAAACACGAAGGGTCCATGGTGTGCACCGGCTGACAAAAGAGGAGTGTCTTGCTGCTGAAATTCCTGCCGGTTCAGTACTGCTTTGCGGTGCACCTATCGAAGACCACCGTAAGGGGAAAAATGATGAGGTTGAAACCTATTGGGAATATATCCCGGGGACAGGCATATATGGTGTGCCCTATGGAACGCTTGTGCCTCTGGGAAGTCACAATGCATGGGTAGCTGGCCGCTGCTTCTCTGCCACGCATGATGCACATGCATCGTGCCGGTCGATGGCTCAAACCATGAGCATGGGCCAGGCGGCCGGACTGGCAGCAGTCATCTCCCTCGATACTGATACAGGTGCAGCGGATGTGGAAATCCATCAGCTGCAGAAATCACTCGTAGAGATGGGAGCTGTGCTCACTATTCCCGGTAAACTGGCTGATACCGGACGGTACGGCTGGAAAAACAATAAATCGTAAATCTATGACATTGCATAACAATAAGTTTGTCAGGACTGTGCTGGGTGATATTCACCCTGCCGGTATGGGGATTACCTATTCGCATGAGCATATCATCATTGAGGAAAGTTTTCCTACAGTTTCCAATCCGCTGTTTATTCTGAATGATGTAGATAAAGTTTCAGCCGAAGTTTCAGCGTTTTATAAAGCAGGTGGCCGCACCCTTATTGATACAATGCCTGCCAACTGCGGGCGGAATGTTGAAAAGCTTGCGGAAGTGTCGCGCCGTTCAAAAGTGAATATTATCGTACCCACAGGCATTCATCTTGAAAAATATTATGTGCCCAACCACTGGAGGTACTTTTATTCGGGTGACCAGCTGACCCGGCTTTTTGTTGATGACATCCTGCACGGAATCGACAGGTACGATTATGGCGGCCCGCTCGTTATGCGGACACCGCACAAGGCCGGATTGATTAAACTTGCTACAGGCGATAATGCGATTACAAAGCACCAGGAAAAAATATTTCATGCAGTTGTGAATGCCCACCTTGAAACAGGCGCACCCATTCTCACCCATACAAATGCCGGTGCTCTTGCCATGGAGCAGGTAAATCTTTTTGCAAAACTGGGTGCCAATCTATCGCATGTTGTCATATCACATGCCGACAGGAAGGATGATGTTTCATGGCACCGTGAACTGCTGCAGACGGGTGTCTATGTTGAATATGACGGTGCATTCAGGTGGAAGGACAGTGAGGAAAACATTACGTTTAAACTCCTCGAAAACCTGCTGCCTGAATTCCCCGGCCAGATAGTTGCCGGCATGGATATGGCCAAAAATATCTACTGGAAGGTTTATGGCGGGCAGCCCGGTTTGAACTACCTGCTTACCGGCTTTCGTGATGAACTGGAAAAAAGAAATCTTGGAACATTTTTCAATAATCTCTTTATGAATAATCCCCAAAACCTTTTTTCCTTCTCAGGTCGCGGGAGTGATCTTTAAAATGTATTCAATATCAATATGATTGCCTGGTTGATTCAGTGCAGGTATATCATTAGGTTGATGTTATTTCCAAAGGCCCTTTGCCATCCGACAGCTTTGGCTGGTAGTGCCTTCTCAGCCAGCTTGCAAGTCCGTCGAGCCCGGGAAAAAGTACCCGCTCGGTTATATTTGCCTGATCGAGTTTATCACGAATCTCCCATTTCAGCTTAGCCGGAATGATAATCCTGCGGTAAAGTCCCGGATGTGCCGTTAGCCAGTCATCCAGGATGGCGGTTGCAGAAGTCATAATGGAGAATAAAGCAAACTGGTTTACAATCCGTTCGTCAAGTGACGGAGGTTCAAAGAAAATGACCTGTCCATTACCTGCTTTTTCATCGAATTTCTGAAGGGTTGGAAATTCCGACTCCAGCATTTCTACTGTAAAAGCATTGCACTTCTCCTTGTCGAGCAGCAGGTTGAGTGGTTCGGGTGCCAGCCTGTTGACCTTTACAAAATCGACCTGCCAAATTACACCATCCAGTTCAAATTTTTCGGTATTTGAGGTGGCAAAATGCATGGCAACAAAAGGTGAATAAGTCCAGTCGAGCAGACGGGTGGTGAGGCCATGGTGCTGTGCAAGTACAAGTGATCTCAGCTGCGTATTTGTATGTTTGGGCTCATTGGTACGGGCATATTTACTGAAATTGCGGAGCAGGTGATATTCCAGCTCAGGATGTTCCCCACAGTTCCTGAGAAAACTGTTCCTCAGCTGATAGGTGCAGTCGGATAATCCGCGGAAGGCAAAATCACTCCGGTATCGGCTCATCTCCGGTTTCCATGAATCATAATAGACTTCATCGATAAGCTGGTTCCATGAATTTACTACAACATCGTTCTTTGTTATCTGACAGTTCATCTTCTGTTTTTAATTTTATACGAATTTAAGAAAAACAATACAACAACTGAATTTTTAAGGGTGTTTGCAGTGCCCTCAAATTATCTGGCCTTTGCCTGTTTAATCTATCAATATTTTCCCCGACATGGACGGGCATCCTTCATGATCAATAACCTGTTTTTCTTGTTGATCAATGAAATAACCAGCTGCCCGGATCTTCCTGGACCTTCATGTGCTGGATGATAATCCACCTTTTTCAAAAGAAGGGGGTGGAAGACTGCTTGCTTCCCCTGCACTACCTTTTTAAGTTCATTAGTATTACTGGAATGCATGTTCAGGAATGAATATCTTTTTACTGAATTAAAATACTTTGACACTTTTATAAACTTTGATGGATAATTTATAATTTTACAATTGATTCAATCATGTGTTATGACAATGGAATTTAAATTCTCGAACCTGCTGGTTTCATACAGGTGCCTGTTTGAATGCCGGATCTTTTATGCATAATTTCCACCTCCAAAAGGCTTTCCTGAACCAGGTTTTATTTCTGTTTATTCATTTTATACCTCATGTTGATGAATCATCTTTCTGTTCAGCAAAAATCAGTTACGGCGAATGTTCATGATAAAGGTTCTGCGCTGCCGGGCATGAATTCCCGCATCATACAGCTGCGGCGCCAAAGTGTTGAAACCCGGGAATCACTGTCAATTGAAAGGGCATTGATCACAACACGATTTTACAGGGAAAATGAGGGCAGATATTCTGCTCCCATGATGCGGGCACTTAACTTCATGGAACTGTGCAGGCACAAAACCATTTATATCGGCCCTGGCGAACTGATCGTCGGAGAACGGGGCCCAATGCCCAAAGCGGTGCCAACCTTTCCTGAACTTACCTGCCACACTATCGATGATTTTCATGTGCTGAATACCCGTGAACAGCAAAATTATTTTATCTCCCGGGAAGATATTGATACTTATGCCACAGAAGTCATTCCATACTGGAAAGGAAGGACAATGCGTGAACGTATTTTCAATCATGTGCCCGGTGAATGGAAAGCTGCCTATGAGGCTGGCCTGTTTACCGAGTTCATGGAACAGAGGGCACCTGGACATACCGCCCTCGATGGAAAGATTTACAAGAAGGGGATGTTGGATTTTAAGGCAGATATCGATCAGCATATTTCCCGCCTCGACTTTTTGAATGATCCTGATGCGACATGTAAACTTGAACAGCTACAGGCAATGGCTGTATCGTGCGATGCGGCAATTGTTTTTGCCCTGCGGCATGCAGAACTTGCCGAAGAGATGGCTGCAGCTGAAACTGATCCCCTGCGTGCATCCGAGTTACTCAATATGGCTGCAGTCTGCCGCCATGTTCCGGCACATGCACCCCGAAATTTTTGGGAAGCCATACAGATGTACTGGTTTGTGCACCTGGGCACCATCACCGAACTCAATGGCTGGGATGCAATGAACCCGGGGCACTTCGACCAGCATCTTTATCCTTTTTATGAAAAAGGACTGGCTGGTGAAACACTTACCCGCGAATCGGCAAAGGAACTCCTGAGCTGTTTCTGGATTAAGGTAAATAACCATCCCGCACCACCCAAAGTTGGCATTACCGCCCGTGAAAGCGGCACCTACAACGATTTTACAAACATTAATATCGGCGGACTAAAACCTGATGGTAGCGATGCGGTAAATGATGTTTCCTACCTGCTGCTCGAAGTGGCCGAAGAGCTTCATCTGCTCCAGCCGGGAAATTCAGTGCATATCAGTAAATCCACACCCGACAGGTTCCTTCATTCGGCATGCAGGGTGATAAGGCGCGGTCATGGTTTTCCATCTGTTTTCAATCCCGATGTCTATACACAAGAATTGCTTCACCAGGGAAAATCATTTGCCGATGCCATGGAAGGGGGGTGCAGCGGTTGTATCGAGGTAGGGGCATTTGGAAAGGAAGCATTTCTTCTGACAGGTTACCTCAATGTGCCTAAAATCCTTGAAATTGCACTGCACGACGGCATCGACCCTTTGTCGGGAAAAAGAGTAGGTCCACAAACAGGTAAACCTTCTGATTTCAGAAGTTATGATGATTTGTACAATGCCTTTCTTACACAACTTCACGATGTGGTTGACAGGAAAATCAGGGTAAGTAACTATATCGACAGCATGTTTGCACGTTACGCGCCAGCACCCTTTCTGTCAGTTGTAATTGACGACTGTATTGAAAAAGGAAAGGATTATTATAATGGTGGTCCCAGGTACAACACGAGCTATATCCAGTGCACCGGACTGGGAACTGTTACCGACAGCCTGGCGGCCCTGAAGAAACATGTGTTTGACGACAGGCTCATTTCAATGACAGAAATGCTCGATGCCCTCCATCACAATTTTGAAGGAAAAGAACCACTCAGGCAGCGAATCAGGACTAGGACTCCTTTCTTCGGGAATGATGATAATTATGCCGATGATATTGCTGTAAAGGTTTATAATGATTTGCTTGATGCAATTGATGGCAAACCCAATATCAAGGGAGAAAGCTACCACGTGAACATGCTTTCAACAACATGTCATATCTATTTTGGCAAGGTGTTGGGAGCCACTCCAAACGGACGTCTGGCAGGAAAACCAATCTCCGACGGTACTTCTCCTTCACACGGCAGCGATACACACGGGCCTACAGCTGTGATGCGCTCTCTCGGTAAACTCAACCAAATCAAATCGGGTGGTACACTGCTTAACCTCCGCTTTGTTCCTGCACTGCTTAAACGTGATAAGGATATTGAAAAGCTTGGCCACCTTATCCGCAGCTATTTTACCCTGGGCGGGCACCATGTACAGTTTAACATTGTTGATACTGCCACCCTGCGCGCAGCACAGGCTTGTCCCGAAGATTATAATGATTTGATGGTACGCATGGCAGGCTACAGCGATTATTTCAACCATATGAATGAGGATTTGCAACAGGAAATCATCGATCGTACTGTCAATGAGGGTTTTTGAATGATAGCACCTGGATGGAGGGAAAGATGAATCAGCCGCTTATTTTCGATATAAAAAGATATGCCATTGACGACGGACCGGGCATACGTGTAACAATCTTTTTCAAAGGTTGCCCTTTGTCATGTCGCTGGTGCCATAATCCTGAAAGCCAGTCGCCCCATACAGAAAAACTATATACTGCCCGCCGCTGTATTGGTGCCATGGACTGCATTGCGGTATGTCCTGAAAATGCCATGCAACTCACTCCCGATGGTATCGTTACAAATCCTCTGTTGTGCAGGCTCTGTGGCAAATGTGCCGATGCCTGTCCGACCAAAGCCATTGAAATGTCGGGAAAGTATTACACGGTGAAGGAGCTTCTTGCTGTAATTGAAAGCGAAAGGATACATATTGAACAGTCGGGTGGGGGAGTGACAATTTCAGGTGGTGAACCTCTGATGTTTCCGCAATACCTTGTTGAACTGCTCAGGGCTTGCCGGCAGGCAGGTTTTCATACCGCAGTTGACACTTGCGGCTTTGCTTCGGAGAAAGTGCTTCTCCGGGTGGCAGAATATACCGATTTGTTTTTGTATGATTTGAAAATGATCGACGCTGTTCAGCATAAAAAATGGACAGGAAAAGACAACCGGTTAATCCTGGCAAACCTGCAGACTTTGGCTAAAATGGGGAAAACCATAAATATCCGGATGCCGGTTGTTAAAAATGTGAATGCATCGGTGCATGAACTGGAGGCAGCTGCTGCATTTATCTGCAGCCTTCCGGGTGAAAAACCCTCCGTCAGCCTTCTTCCGTACCACCTGACAGGTACTGCCAAATATGCAAAGCTTGGCCTGGTTTTTCAGCCAGGGGATATGGAGGAACTTACTGAACAGGAAATGGAGCAGGTAGCCATGATTTTTAAAAAACATAACCTGGTTACAGAAACCGGGGGATAATCCTTTATTATCCTCTTACACTTGCTTCAGGGATTTTCTTTGTAAGCTGTTTAAATTCCTCAGGACTTTCGGCTCCAATGGTGAATGAATCGAGATAATCCTGTGCAAGTGCATACTGAAGCATTTCATCAACCCGGTCACGCAGCGGACCTCCGCCCAGTATCTTCATGCCGATTATGCCTTTGCCCTGCGATTTCATGTCCTGCAGAATTTTAACAACAACCGGAACTTCCGAATCCATTCTCATACCAACAGGGTTTATCCTTGCCAGGTCAACCTGCACCCAGGGCTCCCGGGCAGCGGTTTGAAGTGCCCCCAGTGAATGGCATGAAACCCCATGCGCCTTTATCACCCCTTTCTCCTGTGCCCTGGCTAAAAAATCCATGGCACCCCGTCTGTTCTTGTTCCAGTCAGGGTTGGTAAGTGCATGCAGCAGTACAATGTCGATATAATCGGTGTTCAATTCCTTTCTGTACCTGTCAAGATCAGCCTGCATTTCCTTTTCTGTTTTGGCATGTGTCTTTGTCAGGATGACTACCTTTTCGCGGTCGACGCCTTGAAGTGCCTCTTTAATATGAGGATGTGTCCCATATTGATCGGCCGATTCCCAAAAATTTACACCATTATCGAAGCCCGACCGCAGAAGGTTTGAAAGCCCCCTGAGCCCAAGTTTCCTTGTCTGGTTCGAGCTGCTGCCATACCCGTTGGTACCCGTGCCCATGGCAAGCCGCGAAACTTCAATCCCGGTATTCCCAAGAATCCTTTTGTCCCAGGCGTATTTTTTTGTGTCCGATGCAAATGCATGGTAGGGAAATGCATCAAGCAGAAATGTTCCTGCAATTGCTGCCCCTGATTTTATGAAATTACGACGCTTCATCATTTTTTCTTTATTTAAAATCCGGCAATTCTGCTTGCAGGATAAAACAACAATCCGATTTTATGCAATCACATGATAATTCAAAAACAATTCTTTAAAATGAATGTTCGTAATTGTATAAAAGCCATTGGAAACTTCACCTTTAATCCAGAAATCCTTCCTGAATAATTAAGTTGCCTGTTGGGCAACGGTGATGTTTTTTTGCTGGACCATGAATGATGACTGGCATTTAAAAGATTTAATTACTGTTGAAGAAGATTTGAATATGTTTGGGATAAAAAATTTTTTCCGGCGGCAAAAAGCAGCGTGGAAGAAAGTCATTTTGTTATTATTGATTCAGTTTGTGCTGGCAGGAACGGGGTATACTCAGGATGTTCCTTTCACCGGTGAAGGAGTTCCTTTTACAGTTGATACTGTTGTCACTGAACCCCGGCAACCCCGGCAACAGGTGTTGAATGTTTACCTCGATTGCCGGCAATGTGATTATGATTATGTACGGACTGAGCTGAATTTTGTAAATTATGTGCGTGACCCTGAGCTTGCCAACCTGCATGTTTTTGTAACTGATCATATCACAGGAGGAGGAGGGCGTGAATTTGAGTTCTCTTTCATTGGCAGGGGCCCCTTTTCCGGAACTTCATATACACTTAAACATCATGTGGAAAGAGATGCTACCCGGGCCGAACAAAGGGAAGCTCTCAAGCAATATCTGAAACTGGGATTTGCATCCTATCTGTTTCAGACACCCATGGCCAGCCGGTTTTCAATTCAATACCATGGCGATAATACAAATCTTGATTATGAACAGGAAGATGATCCATGGAATTACTGGGTGTTTCAGGCTTATATCGGGCAGGTGAGCCTTGACATGGAATCAAATATGAGCGTGTTTAATTCCCGGTGGGGAATATTCGCAGATAAGGTAACCGAGCAGTGGAAACTGCGTTTCAGACCTTATTTTAATTACGGCAGGGTGAAAATCCAGACCCCAGATAAAGAGGAACCCCTTTACAGCATCCAACGGCGCCATGGGATCGATTCATATGCCATTAAAAGTATTTCACGCCACTGGTCGGCAGGTGTATTTGCAACTTACCTGACTTTTAACGGAAGAAATATCAGACACCAGGTGATCATTGCTCCGGGAATAGAATTCAGCCTTTTCCCCTATGAGCTCGCCACCCGTAAGTCAGTAAAACTAACTTACATGGCAGGATGGGGTTATCATGATTACTATGAAAGAACAATTTTTGGGAAAAATGAAGAAATGCTCTATAACCATAGCCTCAGGGGAACCGTCAATTACCAGCAACCATGGGGAAGCATTGAGGCGGGATTGGTAGGGTCACATTATTTTCATGACAATGAAAGACGCCGGATAGAATTTTATGGAAGAACATCTGTCAGGATCTTTGAGGGCCTGTCGCTAAGCTTTCAGGCTGATTACAGCGTTGTAAGGGACCAGCTTTCGCTTCCTGCAGGAAATGCGTCAATCGAAGATGTCCTGCTTAAACAGCGTGAGCTGGCAACCGACTATTCTTTAAGAGGTTCTGTAGCTGTTTCATATACCTTCGGCTCAAGGTTTGCCAATGTTGTCAATACCCGGTTCTGATGAATTAAAGATATGAAAGTGAATGAAATGCCGTTAAAGTACCTCTTCAGCAATGGCGATGTCTTTTTGTTCAATGCTCCCTGTTAATACATGCTTTTCAGCAAGAGGCAGCTCAAACCAGAAAGTTGACCCTTCCCCTGCCATACCTGTGCTTTCAAAACCTACCTGCCCGTCAAGCTTTTCTGCAATGCGTTTTACAATGGAAAGCCCCAGGCCGTAACCTTCTGCCTTCCCTGGCTCAAGTCGTATATGTTTTTGAAAAAGGAGGTGTTTCTTTTCATGGGGAATGCCGTTCCCATTATCCGACACCCAAAATCTGACGGTATGATTTGATATAATTGTTGCACCTGCCGATACAACAGGAGGAGTTCCCCCATACTTAATGGCATTTGTAAGATAGTTCACCCATATTTCCTCAACCCATGGTCCATAACCAATAACGGTAGGCCATTCTTTCTCAGCAGAAATTACAGCGTGATTTACAGTTGCAAGATCTTTTACCTGTTTCAGTGCTTCCCTGAATATGCGCTTCATGTCAAGCGGCTTCTTTGCTATTTCCTGGTGGCTGACCGTGGCAAGTATCAGTAATTCCTGTGTAATATGAATGGCTTTTTGGGCTGCCTCTTTTATCATTCCGGCAAATTCCGGCAGCATTTCAATATTTCCTTCCCTGATGCATTCATCAATAATTTCACCTGAAGCATAAACCGATCCCAGTGAACTGCGTAAGTCATGCGCAACTGTATGTGCAAAAGCATCCAGATCAGCAATAAGCCTGCCTCTCTGTTCTACTTCCGCTTTGAGCTTCTTCTCAGTTTCCTTCAGCGATGTTACATCATTTATCTTAACCAGATGACCTGAAAATTTCTGGTTCTGGTCATAGACCCTTGAAATCTTTACCTGAAAATATTTTGTGTTTAACGGATAAGCAATCTCTATTTCTGCAAGGCTGTCGGTTTCCATGCTGAAAGCATTCACAAGGCTTTCGTATTTGCTGAAAACAGCAGTAAAACGTTTATGTACAATGGAAGCCAGTTCCAACCCGAATATCCTGGAGACTGCCGGATTGTAATCTTCTATAAAACCCTCCTGGTTAACAACCAGCACCCCGTCACTCATTGTATCAATCAGCTTATTCCGGGCGAAAGGTACCAAATCGAACATCCGGTATTTCATCACGCCAAAGGTGATAACCAACCCCGATAAAACAAATAAAACAGGGGTCCAGTCGAAACCCGGTAAAGGATTTATTCCTGTAATATACATCAGGTTGCCTGTAAAAGGTATCATGGTTGCAACCAGAAGTGCCCACACCTGGGTCTTGTAATATGCCGTAAAACGCGATATCGACAGGAAGAGGTTATATAATCCTGCCATAATGAGGGTAATTGAATATGCCCAGAAAATCCAGAACCAGCTGCTATGCTCAATGACAAGAAGGTTCAGGTCGTGATTGATGCTTACATCCCTCCAGAGCAACTGGTGGTATTCGTCGGTTAGTGCTACCGGTATGGTTAAAAAAGGAATGATGAGAAGCAGTGAAATATTTCGCGTAGTAAGAATTTCTGTTTTCTGACTGAAAGTTGTGGCAAAGAAAAAATAACAGGCCGGTAAAAATGAAATGCCAAGGTAAGATATCCGCGACCAGAATTTTTTCATTTCAAGATCGGTAGACATCGATTCAAACCCGCTGGTAAGGGCCCATATGGCTGCAAGACTCTCAATGAGGATAAGAAACTTTACTTCAGGCGATTTCCCGAACTTCAATAAAATAATGATTGTTCCGGCTGCTACAGCAGCAGCCATAAACTGAATCATACTGATATGCGGTATGTATTCAAACAGCATATGGGTTATAGCATTCTGCATATGATATAAAGGGTCCAAAATTAGAGGTATTTAAGCACCATTTAACCTGCCGGACGATTTATTTAACATTAACTTTTCAACAACAAATCCAACGCCTGCCAGAATAAGAAACATGCCGCTTCCGAAGAGTTCCCATTGAAAACGGGAAGGTATAAATGATGTCAGGTCTTGAATGAACCGTGTATTGTTGTTCAGGTTGAATATTTGTTTCAGGTAGTTGCCCTTCATAAGCAGACTTGTATAATCATAAATAAATGATATGAATATCAGGCTTGCTCCTGCAGAAAACAATATGAGTGAGGCTTTCCTGAGTTTGGTGATTCTTCCTTTATAATGATTCCATTCAAATAATACGGCCATTCCAATCATTGTCAGCGAGCAGATCATGGGAGCCAGTACCGGGCTTGTCCATGCGACAGGTATCAGGAACAGGAGATCCCAGGTAAGCAGCGACTGTGGCCATCCAAGGGCAAGCCATAGCCCCGTGTAGTAAAATATGTCCCATACCCCGAATATGAAAAGAAATGATGATAAGCGGCGCAGCCATGTAGTCCCGCTTATCCATGCTACAGCCAGAAGCATGGTGATTGTACATGCCTCACGGGCCATTTCGGTATAGAGAAGCCATTCCGGTATGGGCTTTAAAGGGAATACAAAGCCTCCGGGGTAAAACAGTTCCCTCAGATAAATCACAAGAACTGATTCGAGAAATCCCATTGAAATTGCAAAAAGCAATAAGGGTAACACAATAGTTTGCGGTCTTGGTTCAGATGCCATCAGTTTGATTTTTAACAGGGATGAATTTCGAATAAATTATTTGAATTCGCAAGTATTTTCCGGTGGGTTTCTGTAAATTGGCTGAAAAATAGTATCTATTTGCCGAATTAATCAAACTGGAATCATGGCATACCGGAAAATTTCACGCAGAAAAGCAATTGCAACAACCTCAGCAGGTGTATTGGGGTCATTGGCTTTACCTCCCTATGCTTCAGCTCAGTCATTCAGTGTTCCCAAACTGGCACTGCTGGGCGGCGATAAAGTAAGGACTGCCGGCTGGCCGCTGTGGCCGGTATGGGATGAAACTGCTGAACAGGGAATTGTTGAAATGCTGCGCAGCGGCAGATGGTGGCGTGGTCAGGGGGAATACGTATCTGAATTTGAAAAACAATATGCCGAAATGATGGGCGCCCGGCGATGCCTTGCCACGGCCAGCGGAACAGCAGCCCTGATGGTCGCCCTTCACGTTGCTGGTGTTGATGCCGGCGATGAGGTGCTGGTATCACCTTACACGTTTATTGCTACCTATAATGTGGTTTTTATGTCGAAGGCCCTGCCTGTTTTTATCGATTCTGATCCCGAAACTTTCCTGATTAACCCTTCTAAACTGGAAGAACAAATCAACGACCGGACAACTGCTATTCTTCCGGTACACATCTATGGGTTGCCGGTTGATATGGACCGGGTTAACGCCATCGCAGGCAAACATCAGCTGAAGGTGATAGAAGATGCCTGCCAGGCATGGCTGGGCGAATATAAGGGTAAAAAACTCGGCACCCTGGGCGACCTTGGCTGTTTCAGTTTCCAGAATTCGAAAAACCTTCCCACAGGTGAGGGTGGTGCAGTTATTGGAAATGATGAGAAACTGATGGACCTGTGCCATGCGTACCATAACTGCGGACGACCATACGGCAGTGTGCCCCGGACCTCAGAATACCCGATGAGGGGAAGCAACCGCCGGATGCAGCAGATGCAGGCGCTTATGCTGCTTTCCCAAATGAACCGGATAGAAAATGATGCCGGTGTAAGGCATCACAATGCATTGTACCTCAACAACAGGCTCAGTGAAATACCCGGGATCTATCCGGCAAAAATGGTGGAAGGAAATAACCGCTCGGCTTATCACATGTACCCGTTCCGCTTCGTAAGCGGGGAATTTGGCAACGTGCCGAGGCAACGCTTTATTGAAGCCCTGCGCGCCGAAGGTGTTCCCTGTTCTCAGGGATATGGAGCACAAAACAGGGATGGAATCATTGAGGAAGCATTTAATTCACGCGGCTACAGGCGGTTGTTCTCACAACAGCGGCTCAACCAGTGGCGCGAACAGAACCACCTCCCGGGAAACGATAAACTGGCACAGGAAGCGGTAACATTATACCAGAGTATACTGCTTGGATCCAAAAACGACATGGAAGATATCATTCGTGCAATTGAAAAAATCTATGATAACCGCAAGTCGTTGATCTGAAAAATTCATAAAAAATCAGCCCCCGGTTAATTCATATTCTTAAGGGATATGGCCTGATTATTATTTGTTAAAAATTCTCATTATTCTTTAATTTTATATGCGAAGAATGATGAATGGAACAGGTTTTGTCTTTTCTTCGCAAACGGATTAATGAAATGAAAGCACTGATGACATACATGACAATTACTTTCATGCTGCTGTTTGCTGCCGGTGATTTATTGGCCAATGCTGCACAGGATGAAGGCAAATTGTCGCGAAGGGAGAAACGCGCTGCCAAACATGAGCAGCTCTTTGAAAGGAACAGGCAGATGATTGAAAGCAGGAGCTTTGTCCTGGAAACCGATTTCTTGCAAAACCGATACGGATACCGTGTACCGGTAAGCAGGAATATCAATTTTGTGATGGTCGACGGCGACAGGGCTGTTATACAGATTGGATCAAATACAGCGGTTGGCCCCAATGGTGTTGGCGGGGTCACAGCTAAAGGAAAAATTACCAAATGGGAATTGAAGGAAAATGAGAGATCGAAAACTTTCAACCTGCGGATGAATGTCATGACTGCCATGGGAACTTACGACTTGAGCCTGCTGATTAATAATAATCATGCAAATGCAAGGTTAACAGGAACCCGGCCGGGAAACCTGCTTTTCTCGGGTGACGTGGTCGCCCTTGAAGAATCGGTAGTGTACGAAGGAAGATCGTTGTAAAAATATTGAGTAGGGTGATTTAAATTTTCTTTTTAAATTACTTAGTTGATTGATTGATTGAAAGCAGCGGAGAGGATGTTGATCCTTTTCGCTGTCTTTTTTATATAAGGTGCCTATTCAGTAACATGAAAATAATATGAAATAAATGAGGTATGGCCTGAAATATAAGTGGGCATGTTTACCTTTAGGCTTTCTGCGCATTATACTCAATTCAAACTCAATCCAAACAACTAAACTCAATGTAAATTCAATTATAATTGAATTTACATTGAGTTTAGTTTGAATTGAAACTGAATTTACCCTATGGAATGTCATGCCCGGGGGTATTAATTTCCCGGCGGGCTCATAAAGAACCTTGGGATCCGGTTTATTGGATTGTGTGTTTTGGACAGGCAGCAGGCTTTTAATTCTCCTTTCGGGGAATATTCAGTTTGCTGAGCCCGTCGAGATTTGCTTTCAGCACGGTTTCAACGTCGGCATCTTCTATATGTCCCAGAATGCCGTAGGGGCCATGATAGCCATTCTCTTCAAGGGCAGCAATCATTGCAGATTCATGTTTGCCTTTCCCAATGGTCATGATTTTCGGGCCATCCGGGTTCATGCCGTTCAGGTTCACAGCCCACAGGTATGGTTTCATGACTTTTACAAGTTCAGGAAATTCATTGAGCATATCATGTGCATGATGAAAATTAAAGACAATTCCCAGCTCAATGCGTGGCATCGATTCAATAATGCTTACAAGGTTTTCGGGCCTCCCGAACCATCCTCCGTGGTTGTACAGTCCCACCCTGCATCCGATGTCTTCGGCTTCGAGGCTTACATAGGAGATAATTTCAGCAGCTTCTTCAAGCTTCTGCTCATCATTCATATTGTCGAAATAGTTTTCAGGAAAGCTCACCCAGATTTGGGTCTTCAAACCGGTTTCGGCCAGTGTCTCCAGCACTTTCCGGTTGTTCCCGGAAAGGTTGCCTGCTGCATCGTTTTTGTCGAGCCACATCCATACAGCCACTACATCGATGTTGTTCTCAGACGCTAATTGTATCTCCTTTGCCATTTCCGCCAGGTGCTTTTCACGCCAGTCGTAGGCATATGCTGTAAACCCCAGTCTTTTCAGCATTTCGATACGTTCTTCCGGGGTCCTGTTTTTGCTGTCGAACGGGACAATACACCAGGCATAGTAATTTTCCATATCCATTTTGTTCCGGTTGCTTTGCCCGCAACTGATAAAAACCAGGGAAAATGAAAGTGTCAGCAGCAGCAGGATGTTGATATTACGCATTTTAAACATATTTTCAGGTGGATAATTATATGTGGCAATTTAGAAATAATTGCTGAGATTTGGCAGGATGAGAACTCCTTAGTTTTTTTTGCAAAAAATCTTTAAAATAATTTCGCCTGAACACACGGTATCTGTATTTTAGATAAAAAAAGGAATCATGCACGAAACAATTTCGGTTTTGGGATGTGGCTGGCTTGGAAAAGCCTTCGGCATAAAAATGATTGAGAAAGGTGCTGTAGTGAAAGGTTCCACTACCTCTTCCGAACGGGTCGATGAACTGAAGCAGGCAGGCATCAGGCCATATATTGTAAGAATTGAACCGGGGTGGACTTTTATCCCCGACAGCCGGTTCTTTGAAACGGATATTCTGGTGATATCAATCCCTCCTGCACGAATGGAAAACATCACTGAGACTTTTCCCCGGCAGATGGAAGAAATAATGATGCAGATAAACGAATCGGGAACCGAAAAGGTGATTTTTATTTCATCTACTTCGGTTTATGAAATGTCAAACGGAATAGTCAGGGAAGGCCAGGAGGGTACACCCGATCAGCTGAGTGGCAAGGCGCTGCTTGTTGCTGAAGATATGCTGATGCATTCGGACCTCCAGGCTACAATTGTCAGGTTCGGGGGGTTGATCGGACCGGGAAGGAACCCGGGCCGGTTCTTTTCAGGCAGGTCAGGTATCCCCGGAAATGTTCCTGTTAACCTGATCCACCAGGACGATTGTATCCGGATCCTGGCAAAAATCATTGAGAAAAATGTGTGGGGCGAGGTATTCAATGCCTGTAGCCCGGGTCACCCGCTGCGCAGGGATTTTTATACGCGGGCGGCGCAGGTTTCCGGATTAGATGTTCCCCTGTTCACCGACGAGCGTGAGGACTTTAAAATCGTAAACAGCGATAAACTGCAGAACAGGCTCAAATATTCGTTTAAATTTCCCGACCCGATGGATTATCTGAAGGAACTGGAGAAGGAGGGATAAGGATATTGCAAAGCTTTCACTTCCCTGCAACAGTTACAATTCCTGTTGATGTTTCACTAACCCGCAGTTCATGCAGGTTCAGGCACTTCACATTTTGTTAATGAAATTGAAACTTTCCTGATTTACGGGCGAGATATGCACTTTTTGTTACTTTTGCTATGAGGTAATAAATACGCTTGAATATTCATGAAAAGATTCGGAATTTTTTTCATGCTGGTTCTGCTGGCAACCGGCATGCTTTCGGCCAAAGAGGGGATGTGGCTTCCAACCCTTCTTCAAAAATACAACCTTGCCGAAATGAGGCAGCTTGGTTTTCAGCTTTCTGCTGAAGATGTTTATGATCCGACACGCGACAGCATGAAGGATGCAGTTGTGGTTTTTGGCGGTGGTTGTACAGGTGGAATGATTTCGGCCGAAGGATTGCTCATTACAAATCACCATTGTGGTTACAGGCAAATCCAGTCGCACAGCTCTGTTGAAAATGACTACCTGACCGATGGTTTCTGGGCGATGAGCCGTCAGGAGGAACTGCCTAATCCCGGACTTACCGTACGCTTCCTTGAATATATGGAGGATGTGACAGATAAAATATTGGAAGGGACCGCAGACCTGGAAGGGGAGGAGAAGCAGAAAAAGTTAAACAGCAACATCACCCAGGCTGAAAGGCAGGCCAGTCAAAGAGGGAAATTTTTCGCACAGATAAAGCATTTGTTCTATGGCAACCAGTACTATATTTATGTGTATAAGATTTACCGCGACGTGAGGCTTGTTGGTGCTCCGCCTTCTGCCATCGGAAAATTCGGCGGTGACACCGACAACTGGATGTGGCCACGGCATACTGGTGATTTTGCCTTGTTCAGGGTTTACGCAGGAAAAGATAATGAACCTGCCGACTATTCAACCGATAATGTTCCCTACAGGCCTAAAAAGTTCTTTCCGGTTTCGGTTGGTGGCGTTCAGCCCGAGGATTTTACAATGGTATTTGGTAACCCCGGCAGTACAATGCAGTATATTCCCTCCCATGAAGTTGATATTATCAAAAACCAGAGAGACCCCGACAGAATCGCTATACGCGATAAAAAACTTGATATAATCCTGGAGGATATGCAGGCTAATCCGCTGGTCCGTATTCAGTATGCAGCAAAACATGCTTCAATAAGCAACGCCTGGAAAAAATGGCAGGGAGAGATTCTTGGGTTGAAAAGACTTGATGCGGTGGGTACTAAACTGGCTTTCGAAGAGGAATTTAAAGCCTGGGCTGTGAATGAAGGAACATGGGATGAGGTATATCAACCGGTGTTTGAAAATTTCGATGCATTGTATGAAGTGTACCGTCCTTTCATCAAAGCTTCTGACTATTATTCAGAGATTGTTCTGCGCGGCATCGAAATCTTTGAGCTGGCATCACTTTTCAATAATATGATTGCAAGCATCGACAGGAACCAGGATAAAATGTTTGAAAGCCAGCTTAAGACTGCTGAAAGTCAGTTGCCCCGTTTTTTCAAGGATTATAATCAGCCAACCGACGAGAAGCTGTTCCAGAGCCTTTTGCCCATGCTGGAAAAGGATTTGGATGGATCATTTGTTCCTGCATACCTGACTGCTTTACTTGCAAAGCATCAACAGGCAAACCTTGTGGGAAATGTTTACAGAAAATCGGTCCTGACCGATTATAAGGCGCTATCAAAAATAATAGGAAAAGGCGACCGGCAGGCGATACTGCAGCTGAAGAAGGACCCGGTTGTGGAACTTTACATCAGTTTGCTTTCTCACTACGATAACCATATCAAGCCTGTGACCGAACTTACAGCTGCAGAAATAGACCGGAACATGAAAGTTTATATGGCCGGAATCATGCAGATGAAGCAGGGTCAACCCCTGTACCCCGACGCAAATCTTACCCTCAGGGTAGCCTATGGAAAGGTGGAAGGATATCAGCCTCAGAATGGCGTGAAGTATAAGCACTATACAACATTGGAGGGGATTATGGAAAAGGATAACCCTGAAATATACGATTATAATGTACCACAACGTCTTCGCGACCTTTACCATGCACGCGATTTTGGTCCATATGCCATGGAAAATGGCTCAATGCCCGTTTGCTTTATTGCTTCAAACCATACTACCGGCGGCAATTCAGGCAGCCCGGTTGTAAACGGCCGTGGTGAGATGATTGGACTGAACTTCGACCGCTGCTGGGAAGGGACAATGAGCGATATCATGTATGATCCGGAAATGAGCCGCAACATCATGGTCGACATGAGGTATGTACTGTTCCTGATCGACAGGTTCGCAGGGGCAGGTTACCTGCTCAATGAGCTTGAACTGGTGGGTGCCAAAGCCGAAGTGCTTGAGATGCCATAGATGGTAATTCAATATGCCCTCAGACCGTTTTCGATGTATTCCATCTGCCAGATGCGGAACAAAAACTGGTCTTCGGGGATCTGGTCGGGCTCTTTTTCAAGTAAGGCAGTAAGCTGCGCTTTTAATGAGGGTTCTACCTGTATGGTTTTCATTGCTGTTTCAGTATTCACATAACAGGTCATTCCGGGAAACGCCACTTCAATTCCCCCGACTTCTTTGCGGGGGGAAATTACGAGTGCCTTATAGCCGATGGTATTCCCGTCATACATCCTTATAAAACCCCTTTGGGTAACAGATGATTCTGGTACCTGAAGTGAATTGGCGAGCCGCTGCCTGAATCCAGATGACTGGTACCTGTTCTTGAACCAGAATGAGCAGTAGTTGATTCCTGTAGCAACCTGGTGTTGATGTGCATAGGCCATAACGGCCAGTGCGGTCAGCTCCGATTCGAGTACGACCGGTTGCTCTGCCGGTATAAAGGTATATGGATGTTGCAGGAGCTTTTCTGCATTGTATTTCGTCAGGCGCAACTGGTGAAGGTTCAGATTGGTTACTCCTGCTTCCGGTAGCTCATGAAGCAGTTGCTTCAATTTTGCCTTCTTTTCGGGAATAGCAGGTATTTCTATTGTAACATGAGGAATAATTCCTTTTGCCAGCCTTACCTTATCAAGCCTGTAACCTGTGGCCCCGATATCAAACCGTATTTCATCGAGTCCTGCTTCGGCCAGTTGTTTCAGCTTCTCTTCGGTTGCCAGAATGCCATTGGTATACATCCAGATGTAAATTCCAGGATCGCACATCCTTCGGATGGTTTTCAGAAAATGCAGCGTTCTTTCAAAATAGAGCAGGGGTTCACCGCCGCTGAAACTGACACCTTTAAATCCCAGCCGGTTAATGTACCCGGCATAGCTTTCTGCTGTTTCAAACTGCAGGCTTTGGGTGGCAGGAATTTCATCGTTCAGCTGCTGCGATGGACAGTAAAAGCACCTGGCGTTGCATTTATTTGTAATAAACAGGCAGCTCCAGAGGCCCTGGCCGCACAGCTGGCATCCTTTTGATATGTGCTGGTGAAATGGTTTTGTTTCCCTGAAAAGCAGGTTGCCGTTTATGTGTTTCATCAGCTGTTCCTTCTTCTGAGCTGCCTCATAAGATTTTCGCTGGTTAAGCCACTTGATTCCGGGAAACCGGGAATATTGTGTTCTGTTTTTATTTACAAGATCATTCAGGTAATTGCTGTATGCATCCATGAGATAATGAATCAGATAATTAAATAAAATGTACCGAAGCCTGGCTTGAAATCCATGGCCGTATTAGAACTCGGAAAATACATACAGGCAAACAAGCAGGAAATTTCCGGCTTCTTCTTTTCTGGTAGGCTTGATTCTTCTTTCGAAGCTTCTGCCTGTCCTGTAGTACATTTTATTCATCTGATTGATTATGCATTTGCTTGTTAACAATGGAGATAATGAGGCTAAACTGTAACAAACTGCGCAATGTTACGGTTAATTTCAATGCGGTTCACAAGTGAGCGCATGATTCTTCCATATAATTCATCTTTCAGGACATTATCCTCAATTCCGGCATCAATATTGGGATTGTCGTTTATCTCAATCACCACAACTTCATTATTCACAACTTTTAAGTCTACTCCATAAAGTCCGTCGCCAATAAGTGACGCTGCTTTTACTGCAGTTTTAACAACAGCCGAGGGAACTTCCTCGAGCGGTACGGTTTCCACATTTCCCCAGTTGTTTTTATTTCCGCTTTTCCAGTCATAAATCTGCCAGTGATCCTTTGCCATATAATATTTGCAGGCATAAAGCGGTGCCTGATCCAGAACACCAATCCGCCAGTCGTATTCCGATGGCATAAACTCCTGTACGATGACAAGGTCCGAGAGGCGGAAAAGCTTTTTCAATGAAGCATCAAGCTCTTCTGAAGTGTTTACCTTTTCAACCCCCAGCGAAAAGGCACTGTCGGGTTGTTTCAGCACAAGCGGAAAGGTAAGACGGGCTGTCTGCAGTTTCCGGTAGGTTGTTTTTGATAGTACTACCGTTTCCGGCGTTTTTATTTTGTTTTGTTTTAGCCTTTCATTTTGGAATATCTTATTGGAGCAACGCAGTATCGACCATGGGTCATCAATCACTACCAGACCTTCGGCATAAGCAGTTCTTGAAAAGTGGTAGGTATGGTTGTTGACACTTGTGGTTTCCCTGATAAACAGTGCATCGAACTCCGATAGCTGGCTGAAGTCTTCTTTTGTGATAAATTCTGTATAGAAACCTTCTTTTTCTGCTGCTTTCTTGAAATTCTGCAATGCCTCTGAACATGAAGGAGGATTTTTCTCCTTGGGATTAACAAGGATAGCTAAATCGTACTTAAAGTTTTTGAAACGAGGCCTGCTGAACCGCTTTTTCGAGAAATAATCACGGGCAAATTCCTGCACCTTGTCGAGGTGGTCGGGGTTAACCTTTTTCAGGCTGAGCGGTGTCACCTTCTGGATCATCCATTTTTCAGTCTTCACAAAATCAATCTGAAGCAGCGGAGCCTCAAACATGTGATACAGTTTTTGTGCGAGTTGCCTGAATTTGGGATTTACCGATTTGCCAAAGTAAACATAGATACTTACTTTGTTTCCTTCTACAGGCTTCAGTGTTTTTTGGATGTCATCATCGATGTATCCCGACAGGGAACGCACAAGCGACTGGCTGCTGAAGTCACGGAGCGTAGTCACATTGGGGATAACCCTGTGATCGCGTGCTGAGGCAAGCAACGACACATAGTATCCCATTTTCTGGTACTGGTATGAGTTGCTCAGGTTGAAGATACGCACATTTTTGAGCGACTGGTATTCAGGCCCTGTAATATATTTGCGCGAGGAAACCACCTTTACACCTTCAATCTCAAGGTTCCATGTCTTGGGATTCCTGACAATAATAATGTTCGACAGGCTTTGTTTGTCAATATTTTCATCAAGCAGCAGTACCATCCGCTGTCCGTGTTCTCCCTTCATATAATAGTCGGGGAGTTCCTCGGTAAGCTTAAATCCTGCATTACGGTAGAACTGCACAAGTTTCTGGTCGGTCTTACGCATCTCAAGCGAGATGCGGTTTATTTTCCGTGAACGGGCAAGGTTCATTGCATAATCAAGCAGTTGCCTGCCAATGCCCATGCCCTGGTACCCTGGGAGTACAGCAATTGAGAAAATACGCAATGTTTTGGCATAGAGATAAAAAGTAGCTGAGCCAACAGGCTTTTTACCTTTGCCATTCATGATTTCCGCAATAATGACTTTTTGCAGGGGGCTTGTTATGCTGTACCGGATAGCCCGGCGTGTGCTTTGCTGAAATACCGGGAAACTTGATTTTTCCAGTTCCTCTAAAAAATTTAAATCGTTTTGTTCTGATTTCCTTATACTTATCTTCATTATTTGTGCTAACAATAACGTTTCAAATGTAGTATATATTTATTTTTGTTGTTCGTGCCCGGGTAAAAGATTTAAGGGTCTTGTATAAAACTTTTTGTAATTGCTCACTTGCTGGAGTTAATGCCTGTATTTTCAGATATTTAGGATGATGAATCCTTTGGTTATCTCCTTAAATTAAGCCTCCTTTTTTTACCTAATCATTAAGAAAATGTAATCCATCACCAGGTAATCCAGTCCGGTCATGACAGTTCATAATAATGGGGGTAAAGTCAGAATGGATTTGAAGGTTTTGCTTTAATGAAGATATGGGTTGGATTTCCAGTTCCTCACGAACAGAAAGCTGTTATCAGGGTTTATTTGAAAGGGGAAGAGAAAAAGGCTATTATTTTATTTGTTGAATAAAATAATAGCCTCTGATGATGGATTAATAAGGTATTTCTGAAAAGCATATGGTTCCTTTATGAAGAATACTTCTCAGGTATAGTCTTCTCAAGACCGGTTCTGCTTATTCCATGCTTGTACCAATGTTCTTGCTACGTTCAATTGACTGCAGGGCCAGGTAGTTGTCTCCAAATTTCTTAAGGTTCTCCATTTCATCGTCGAACTGATTGAAATGTCTTTCTTCTTCTGCAACAAGTTCTTCAAACAGTTTTTTGGATACAGCATCGGCATTCCGGGCACATTCATTTGCCCACTCATTATACTCCTGTGCGCTGGTTTCTTCCATCTGAGCTGCCATTTCAAGCATTGCCCTCACATCCTTTACCTGATGTACTTCACCAGAAAGCTTCATGTCAACATCGCCTTTCAGAAATAAGATCCTTTCAGCAAGTTTTTCTACATGCACCATTTCCTGTATGGCAGTACGTTTGAAAAGATTAGCAAGCAAATCATAGCCTTGGTCATCGCAATGAAAATGGAAATACATGTACTGGTGGACAGCCTGAAGTTCATCAGCCACAGCTGCATTCAGCAGTTCTATGCTTCTTTCTTTCATGATATAATATTTAACAGTTTAAAAATTTATTGTTTCTGGTAAACAAATTAAAGAACTTCTGCAATTCTAACCATGAATAGGAGCTGATTATTTTGAAAAAAGGTTCAATTTTTAATCCATGCCACAATTTTTGCATCATCGGGCTTTACCTTTGGTTCTGCCATGTCAACAAGATTGCCTTGTTCATCAATCATGTACTTCTGAAAATTCCATCCTACTTCTGAATCAAGCACACCATTTTTTGATTTTTGGGTCAGCCACTTGTAAACAGGATGCATATCAGCTCCCTTAACCGAGATTTTTGACATCATTGGAAAGGTAACTCCATAGTTTCTCTGACAGAAAGTTGCGATCTCTTCATTGCTGCCGGGCTCCTGTTCACTAAAATTATTGGCCGGAAATCCGATGATCACGAATTTATCACTGCCATAGGTGTCGTAAAGTTTCTGCAACTGCTCATATTGAGGTGTGAATCCACATTTTGAGGCAGTATTAACAACCAGAACTTTTTTCCCCTTCAGTTCTGAAAAATTAAAGGCATTGCCTTCAATGTCTTCTACCGTAAAATTATAGAATGAATTCTGACCTATAGCCATTGTTGTAAGTAAAATAAGGGTTAATGTAAAGAGTAAGTTTTTCATTTTGGCTTTTATTAAAAGTTGAACAATAAAAACAATGTCATAAACAAAAAGTTTTAGTGTTTTCAGATTAACAATTTGAAGGTACTGTAAATTTTGTTTTTAAATTTTGCTTCCAATTTTTTAATTTTAATGAAATTAATAAAATAGTTTATGTGCGGACGGTTTGTTCAGATTATAAATATTGAGCTTTTTGTGAAAAGGTTTGGCGTAAAGCAACCTTCGGTGATTAAAGTAAAGGATAATTTCAATGTTTCTCCGGGTGACATGGCTTACGTAATCACAAATGATAAACCTGACGAACTTCAGACATTCAGGTTTGGAATGACCCCGGGATGGGCGAAAAAACAGATGTATCTCATCAATGCAAGGGCAGAAGGCGATTTCAACAGCGAAAATGATCCTGAATACAAAGGTGAAATGGGTATTGCAAAGAAACCCGCTTTCCGCACTGCCATTAAATCAAGAAGGTGCCTTGTTGTTGCAAATGGTTATTTTGAAGGGCCTGAAAAGGAGCGTTTGAGCAAGCCTTTTCATATATACAGGAAAGATCAGGAAGTTTTCACCTTTGCAGGAATCTGGGACATCTGGGCTGACAACACCACTGGAGAGGTGGTTCATTCGTTTTCCATTATTACTACAGTTGCCAATGAAATTACGGGTCAGATTGGACATCACAGGTCACCGGTGATTCTTGACAGGAAAGATGAACGCAAATGGCTGGATGATTCCCTTCCTCTGGAGGAAGTGCTTGGCCTTCTCAAGCCCTATCACGGTGACGATTTTAAGGCCGATCCGGTATCAATCAGGGTAAAAGATCCCAAAAATAAGGGGCGTGACCTGCTCATTCCCATTGATCATGCAAGCACAACCCAGTATGATGCTGAAATTAAAAAAGACCTGAAACTGGAAGGGATGGGGCGCAACAGGCGTAAGGAAGATCCTTTGGGGAAGCAGGGAAAGCTGTTCTGAACTATATTTTCTTTTTATGGCGACCTGTAGGGGAGCTTAGCCATTTTTTCTACTTCAAGTGACGGGAATCTGAATTCTTCTACCACTTTGCCCAGAATGAGGTAAATACCGTCACCGCGGAAGGGATGATCTTTCAGTGTGGCAGGGAAATGTACTGTATCGAAAAACTCACCGGTTGAATCGAGGAAGGTTCCAAAATGCATAATCTCCCTTTTCACGGTACGCACATACTTGATGGTGACCAGTCGTCCTACCATCCGTACTTTTCTGCCTGTGTGGTAGTTCAGGTCCCTGGCATGTATTTCTCCCCTGAAACTTGTTTGCAGCATATCGAAAATACTTACGCTGACAGGGAATCCAAGCAGCTCGATTTCATCGTAGGCATCCTGCAGGCGTTCCTGCGCAAGATGAGGAAGCTTATAGTTTTTTGCAGGTGTATGGAAAAGGGTAATCGAAGCAGCAGCCTTGGCAGGAGCTTTTAGCAGCAGATGGGCTTCCCAGAGCAGGTTCGATTTTGTGTTGCCAGTAAACCTGAATGCCCCCAGCCTGATAAGCAATATGAGCTGCTCTTTGGTAACAGGTACCCGTTCTGTGAAATCGGCCAGTGAGTGGAAAGGTCCGTGACAGTTTCGCTCACTTACCAGCAGATCAATTGTAGTTTGTTCAAGGTTTTGCACATGCACAAAGCCCAGATAGATGGTGGTGCCGGTAATGCGCGTGGAAGCATTGCTGTTGTTCACACATGGTATTTCAATGGTACCGCCCATACGCCGGGCTTCATTGATGTACACCCACGAGGAATAAAACCCACCGAAATTGTTGATGACTGCCACCATGAACTCCAGCGGATAGTGTGCCTTCAGGAAAAGGCTCTGGAAACTTTCAACAGCATACGAAGCCGAATGTGCCTTTGAAAAGGAATACCCTGCAAACGATTCAATCTGCCGCCATACCTCTTTGGCAATCTGTTCGGGGTATCCCTTTTTTTTGCAGTTCTCATAATACTTTTCTTCAATGCGGCTGAATTCGCTGATTGACCTGTATTTGCCCGACATGGCCCTGCGGAGCACATCTGCTTCGGCCAGATCGAGCCCTGCAAAATGGTGTGCCACTTTGATAACATCTTCCTGGTAAACCATTACACCATAGGTTTCAGCCAGCTGTTCCTTCATCACCGGGTGGATATACTCGAAATCATCAGGGCAATGAAACCTCCGGATGTACTCCTTCATCATCCCCGATTTGGATACCCCGGGGCGGATAATGGAGCTTGCTGCCACAAGCGTCAGGTAGTCGCTGCATTTAAGTTTTTTGAGCAGTCCGCGCATAGCCGGGCTTTCAATATAGAAGCAGCCGTTTGTTTCGCCCGATTTAAGCTGCTCCTTTACTTTGGAATCTTCAAAGAAACTGTTTACTCTGTGGACATCTATTTCTTCATCACGGTTTTCCCTTATAATCTCCACGGCTTCCTTAATGTGGCCTATACCTCTTTGGCTCAGGATGTCGAGCTTCTCAAATCCCATATCCTCGGCAATGTACATATCCCAGTGGGTGGTGGGAAAACCTTTGGGAGGCAAGTCAAGTGCCGTATAGCAGGTGATGGGTTCCTCGGAAATGAGAATCCCCCCTGCATGGATAGTGCGCAGGTTGGGAAAATTGTTCATCTGTTTGCCCAGGGTGGTAATCAGGGCAGTAATATCGCCTTTGTTGTATTCATTTCCCGGATCATTAACAAGCAGGTCGATTTCTTCCTTGGGCAACCCGAATACTTTCCCCAGTTCACGTATTACCGAACGGCTCTGAAAGGTGGAGGTGGCCCCCAGCAGAGCGGTGTGGCTCCTGCCATATCGCTTGAATATATAATCCTGCACCTCGTCACGGTCGCGCCACGAATAGTCGATATCAAAGTCGGGAGGGCTGGTACGTTTGGGGTTCAGGAACCGTTCGAAGTAAAGGTTCAGCTTAATGGGGTCGACATCGGTAATCCTCAGGCAGTAGGCCACTACGCTGTTGGCTCCGCTGCCTCTGCCCACATGGTAGAATCCACGCGACATGCTGTATCGGATGATGTCGGCGGCAATCAGGAAGTAGGCCGAGAACCCCAGCTTGTTGATAATCTGCAATTCATGCTGCACCCGCTCCCTTGCCTGCTGATTGTTCTTTCCATAGCGGTATACAAGGCCATCCATTGCCAGTTTTTCAAGCAGGAGTTTATCATCGTAGGGTGTCTGGCTGAATGTTTTTTTGTTCTTAACCGACTGGAAATCGAAGCTGATTGTACATTCATTCAGTACTTTTTCAGTGGTTTTTATGATGTCAGGATACGATTCGAATATCTTTTTCAACTGTTGTTCAGGAATCATTTTCTCATCCTGTCCGGCATATTGTCCGGGCTGCAGCTTGCTGATGAGGGTGTTGTTCCCGATGGCCCGCAGGCTTTTGTGCAGGAACCAGGCTGTCGGATTACTGAAGGTAACCGGCTGCCACACGAGCAGTTTGTCCTGGTACCCGCGGTATGCCGATGTAATAAGCCTGTTGACCTGTTGGGGCCTGATGCCTGTAAATTCATAATCTTTCAGTTTGCGGGGGCCGACACTTTCAAAGGGATATACCACCACCACATCGCTGAAGGGCCATCCTTCCACCGAAAATTCCTTTTTATTCAGGTAATGCCATGAAAGATAATCGTTAAGCTCCCTGAATCCTGCATTGTTCTTTGCCAGTCCGGTGAAGAGCAGCTGGTCGCCGTTGCGGACTTCAACCCCAGCGACGGGTTTTATCCCTGCCACGGAAGCCTTCTTTACAAACTCAGGAATTCCCATTGTTGTATTGATATCGGTCAGCGCCATGGCCTCCACCTCATTCCGGCGTGCAAGCTCCAGCAGCTCATCGATGCTCATCGTTCCGTAGCGAAGACTGAAATATGAATGTACATTCAGATACATGACAAAAAGCTTTTGAGCAGTTTTTAAATTTTATCGTATATGATTCCCGATGCCCTGCGGATGGCACCTGCGCCATACCGGCGCCTGATTTTGTCCATCGACAGGTAGAGTTTTACCTGTTTCTCGTTGTTGTCGAAAAGGTTCAGCTGCTGGGCCCCGTGTACCAGTCCGCCAAGCTTTACCCCAATCAGCCTGACAAGCATCCGGCGCTGATACAGCCTGCGGAACAGCGATTGTGCCGTTTCCATCAGTACATGGTCGAAAGAAGTATAGGCAATTTTCTGCTGCAGGGTATGGGTGTCGTAGTTGCTGTACCGTATTTTTACAGTTACCACTGAGGCCAGTTTCTCTTTCTTGCGCAGCTTGAAGCATATCTTTTCGGTCATTGCCGTAAGGATCTGTCCGAGCATCACCACATCGATGGTATCGGTATCGAATGTTGTTTCCGTGCTGATCGACTTTTCTTCGGAGTAGGGGACCACAGGCGTAAAATCAATTCCGTTGGCCCGCCGCCAGATTTCAATCCCGTTTTTTCCCAGCACGCTCTCCATCATCTCTACCGGGATGGTGCTCAGTGTTCCAATGTTGCTTACACCCATTGAATGCAGGAGCTGGTAAGTTTTCGGGCCTATCATGGGGATTTTCCTTATCGAAAGCGGATTGAGAAACGGTTTTACATTTTCCCTGCCCACTTCTTTTTCCCCGTTGGGCTTTGCTTCGCCTGTGGCAATCTTCGATACAGTTTTATTTACAGAAAGACCCAGGGAAATGGGAAGCCCTGTTTCCCTGATGATTGACTGCCTCAATTCGTGTGTCCATTTCTGTGCTCCCCAGAACCTGTCGATGCCTGTAATATCAAGATAGTGCTCGTCGATGGATGCTTTTTCATAAAGCGGTGCCTTTTCGGCAATGATGTCGGTTACCAGCCTCGAATATTTGCTGTACAGGTCCATATCGCCCCTGATAACCGTGGCATCGCGGCAAAGGTTTAGCGCCATTCTCATGGGCATGGCCGAATGAACACCAAATTGCCGTGCTTCATAACTGCAGCTGGCAACCACACCGCGATCCGACAGGCTTCCAATGATTACCGGCTTGTTGTTCAGATCTGAATTCAGCAGCCGCTCTACCGAAACAAAAAAAGTATCCAAATCCATGTGCACTATCGTCCTGTCGTGAAACTGCATTTTATTTTCCTCCCTTCAAATCCATTTATCTTACTGATTCCTATTGCACGATTCAAAAAAACTTTTTACTTTTGACTGTTTTGTAATCAAATCTTACGGTTATAAAATAGTCATAATTTAATTTACAACAAAATGTACCTGTCATCAAATATCCGTTTTTTGAGAAAAAGAAAGCGGCTTACACAAAGCGCACTGGCTGACAGCCTGGCAATTAAGCGATCGAATGTTAATAATTATGAAAATGGTACGGCTGTCCCGCCTGTTCCTGTGCTGATTGCCTTGTCCGATTTTTTTCATCTGTCGGTTGATACCCTGCTGCGTATCGATTTGTCGAAACTCAGGGAGAGTCAGCTGTATGTTGTTGAAAACGGCTCCGATGTGTTCGTAAAAGGCAATGAACTGCGGGTGCTTACCACCACGGTCAACAGCCGCAACCAGGACAATATTGAACTGGTTTCCATAAAAGCAAAGGCAGGTTATACCACCGGATACTTTGATCCGGAGTTTATTTCAGGGCTGCCAGTCTTTCAGCTGCCGTTTCTTTCATCAGAGAAAAAGTACCGTACCTTCCAGGTATCGGGCGATTCGATGCTGCCCATCCCCGATAAAAGCTGGGTAACGGGCGAGTATGTACAGGACCTCGGTGATTTGAAGGATGAGGGGTTGTATATTGTTCTTACACTTAATGAAGGTGTTGTCTTTAAAAAGGTGAAGAACATGCTGAAGGAAAATGGCTCGCTGCTGATGATTTCCCTCAATCCGGAATATGCCCCTTATGAACTGCCACTTTCCGAAGTGCGCGAGATCTGGAAGTTTGTCCATTTTATTTCCTCGGAAGTTCCTGAACCTGCAGGGCCTGAAAACATTCATGATCAGCTGGGCTTTATCAAAAAAGAGCTTGGTGAAATCAAAGATCAGATTGGCAGGATTACCCCTTCAGTTTAAATGGAATCATTGTAACCAAAAGGGTTATGTCAATCACTCGCAGGTTTTTGCATGATGCCAAAGAAAAAGTATGCATTCTCATGAGGTTTAGAAAATTATCAGCTAATTTAGCCTGTACAATAAAATTTTCTAAACCAGTATGACTATGGACAAGAATTCAGCTCAAGAATCATCAGCTCCCGGAAGTCTGAAAAATTCATCTGCCGGCATCGGCCGCCGTACCTTTATAGGTGGTGTTGCAACGGCAGCCGTTGGCCTGACGGTTGTTCCGGCACATGTACTTGGCGGCAGGCGGCATGTTGCGCCAAGCGATAAAATCAATGTTGCCTATATCGGGGCAGGCACCCAGGGACTTCGCGAACTGCCGGCCCTGCTCCAGATCCCTGATGTACAGGTTGTAGCCGTATGTGATCCGCAGAAGGAAGCCAGGGGTTACTATGACTGGAGCCCAAAGGGACTATTAAATGAGCTATGTAAAACCATCGACAATCCCGGCTGGAAGTGCGGAGGTGATAACCGCATACCCGGAGGGCTTGACAATGGAAGGGATATCATTGATGCCTATTATGCCAGATTCAGGCCTGAAGGAAAATACAAATGTGCTGCCTATGCCGATTTCCGTGAGATGTTCGACAAGGAGAAGGATATCGATGCGGTAAAAATTATGGCAACCGATCACCTGCACGGTGTAATGGCAGCAGCTGCCATGAAGCGCGGCATCCATATGACAATGCACAAGCCGGTTGCCAACAGGCTTGAAGAAGGCTACCAGGTAATTGAAATGGCAAAGAAGTCGGACGTGATTACCCACCTCATTCCGTGGGAAAGCAATGGCTCCATGGAGCAGGTACTGGCATGGATCAACGGGGGTGTCATTGGCACGCTCCGCGAGGTACATAACTGGTCGAACCGCCCGGTGTGGCCCCAGTACCCTGTCATTCCAACCGATCAGCCGCCGCTTCCGCAGGGATTCGACTGGGATTTGTGGCTTGGTCCCGAAGCTTCGCGACCCTACCATCCCCATTATACAAATATGGTGTTCAGGGGCTGGTATGATTTCGGAGGGGGCGCAATGGCCGACATGGGGCATTACAGCCTGTGGACTGTTTTCAGAGGGCTTGAGCTTGAGAACCCCACTGTAATTGAACCTCACCTGAGTCATTTATGTAGTTTGAACGAAAATGGCACTGCATTTAAGATACGCAACAACTATTCATTCCCTGCAGCATGTGCTGTAAGATTTAAATATCCGGCCAAAGGAAACCGTCAGGCGGTTGACCTTATCTGGCATGACGGCGGAATGACTCCTCCCGTTCCGGAAGAGTTTTATGCACAGAACAAGGAATTTCCTGCTGAAGGGATGATGTTTGTGGGCGATAAAGGCAAAATCCTGTCATCGGCATTTACACTTGCCGACCCGTATGTCCTTTCAGGTGACATGAACCTTGCCCGCGATCTCGACAAAAAAGTGACCTATGAAAGGGTATCGGGGGTGCAGCGTTTTATAGATGGTGTAAAGAATAACCGCCAGACCGACGGCAGTTTCCGTCATGCATGGCCCATTACCGAGGCTGTTAATCTGTATGCTGCCGCTCTTCGTGCAGGGAAAACGCTGAAGTACGATGCACAGCACAGGAAGGTTATCAATGTGCCCGAGGCCAATGAATACCTCAGAAGGGAATACCGCAGGGGGTGGAGCCTTGAGGAAGTATAGCTTTTTTGTGATAGATTGCCAGCGCCGGGCATGAGAAAAAGACACAAGTTGCTTTGACACAGGTATCAATACTTTATCGGGTTCAGGCTCGATGATTTTGATATTTATAATAATAAGCATCAACTTACAGTAGATCCTGTCTTGTGTCTTGATACTTATAATCCTGATACTAAATTTGTGAAGTTATATCTATAAATATTGAACCATTTATGAAATATTCGAGACGCAGTTTTATGAAGATTGGCAGTGCCTCCCTGGGAGCCGCTGCATTGATGAGCCAGTTCCCCTACAGTGCATCAGCCATGGGCCAGAAAAAAAAGGTGCCCTTTGGCTTCCAGGTCTGGACAATCAGGGAACCCCTTGTGAATGATTTCGGCAAAACCCTGCTGAAAATGTCGTCAATGGGTTACAAAGAGGTGGAAATGTGTTCGCCCCTTGGTTATTCCGATGCGGGTTTTGCTCCCCTTAACGGGATGAGTGGCAGGGAAATGAGGAAGATCATTGAAGATGCCGGCCTTGTTTGTACGAGTTCACATTTTAATATGGGTGAACTGCGCGAACATCTGGATAACCGTATCGAGTGGGCACAGGGACTGGGAATGAAGCAGATGATTGCTTCAAGTTTCTGGTTGCCAAAGGATGCATCGGTTGACGATTACCGCCGTGCTGCCGATGAGTTGAATGCCATTGGCGAGAAAACAAAAAAGGCAGGCATCCAGATGGGGTTCCATAACCACCACATGGAATTTGAAAAGCGGGGCGATGAACTGATTTACGATGAACTGCTGAAACAGTTCGATCCGAAACTTGTGAAAATGCAGTTCCAGGTAGCTGTGGTTGATATCGGCTACAAGGCGGCCGAATATTTCAGGAAGTACCCCGGAAGGTTCATATCGGCCCACCTTGCCGACTATTCTCCTGAAAAGAAGAAACAGGTACCCGTTGGTCAGGGAACAGTGGACTGGCCTGAATTTTTCAAGGCTGCACAAAAAGGCGGGGTGAAGAACTTTTATGTTGAAATGGCACCTGAAGCCTTTGGCCCCAGTGCCGATTACCTGAAAAATATCTGATGTTTGCCTGTCCTGCAGTTCAAATGCAGGAAACGGTGAGGCTTTACCTGCTGAACCAGGCTGGTTGGAAATGACTGTAACTTTCCCTTGCCTGGATAGCGGTAAAGCCTTATTTTTTTGTGCCTGGTGCCAATCACCGATCAGATAAACTTTTAACATTTCCCGCTTGTTCTGAAATTATCACTGAGAGGGATTTATGTTTGCTGATCACCGTCTATTACAATTGAAAATGAACTATTCAAAAATTGGCTTTCCTTCGGGGATTCTATCCATCCTGTTCATGCTGGCCGGGTGTGGGCCAACTGCCGAAGCTGAATATGTCAGTGGCACCAATTGGCCTGTTTATCTGGGCGATAACAGCAGCAGCCAGTATTCACCATTAGAACAGATAACCGCTGAAAATGTGCATTTGCTTGAACCTGTGTGGGAGTACCAGACTGAAAAGATAAAGCCTGATGACCGGACACAGATTCAATGCAATCCGTTGATCATTGACGGGATATTATACGGGACCTCACCAAAACTGAGGGTATTTGCCCTGAATGCTGCCACAGGAAAGCGAATCTGGGAGTTCAATCCGGGTGAAAAGCTTGATTTTGCCATTAATGTAAACCGGGGCGTTGCCATCTGGACAAACGGACAGGACAGGCGCCTGTTTTTTACTGCCGGGCCGTTACTGTATGCCCTTGATGCCAATACGGGCAAACCTGTTGATTCCTTCGGGAATGGAGGGACAGTTTCACTGAAGGAAGGACTGGGCAAAGATGCTGAGGATAAATATGTTGTTGCAACCACACCGGGGATTATTTATCGCAACCTGATCATCATGGGGTCGCGGGTATCGGAGAATGCCGATGCTGCTCCGGGCCATATCAGGGCCTTCAATGTCAAAACAGGAGCGCTTGAATGGGTATTCCGGACAATTCCCCATCCGGGTGAGGTTGGTTACAACACATGGCCTGAAGATGCATGGCAAAGAATTGGTGGTGCCAATTGCTGGGCCGGAATGAGCCTCGATGAGGAACGCGGAATGGTATTCGTCCCTACAGGTTCAGCTGCATTTGATTTCTGGGGTGGAAACCGGAAAGGGCAGAACCTTTTTGCCAACTGTGTGCTGGCACTAAATGCCGCCACCGGGGAAAGAATCTGGCATTTTCAGACCGTTTACCATGACATTTGGGACCGTGATCTTCCTGCCCCGCCCAACCTGGTGACAGTAACCCATGAGGGCAGGAGCGTGGATGCCGTAGCGCAGATCACTAAGTCGGGGTTTATATTTTTGCTCGACAGGGAAACCGGGCAACCGCTTTTCCCGGTGGAGGAAAGGCCTGTGCCCCCTTCAACGCTGAAGGGTGAAGAAGCCTGGCCGGTTCAGCCTTTCCCGTTACTGCCTCCACCCTTTTCAGCGCAGGTGCTCACCGCTGAGAATATAACCGATATTTCACCTGCATCAACAACGCATGTGGCAGCAGTGCTTGAAAATGTGAAAACCGGTGAACCATTCATTCCCCCTTCAGTGGAGGGGACCGTAATTTTCCCGGGCTTCGACGGCGGAGGAGAGTGGGGTGGTGCTGCCTTCGACAGCAATACCTCGGTTCTTTATGTGAACAGCAATACCATGCCCTGGATACTGACTATGGTTGAAACCGATGCAGGCCTTCAGGCTCAGCTGCACCCGGGGGAACAGGTGTACAGGCAACATTGTGCCATGTGCCACGGGCAAAACCTCGAAGGGAACCTGGGAGCCAATTATCCGCCGCTTGAGGACCTCGGCAGCCGGATGAAGCAGGGAGATGCACTTTCCGTCATCAATACAGGTAAAGGCTTTATGCCTTCCTACAGGCATCTGCCCGAAGAGGAGAAAAACATGCTGATGGCCTACCTCTACAATGAACCCAATGAAGATTTGCACATGCAGGGCATTGAATCGACTATTGAAACCCTGCCCTATACACATACTGGCTATAACCGGTTCACCGATCCGGAAGGTTATCCGGCTGCAAAACCGCCGTGGGGTACTTTGTCGGCCGTTGATTTGAATGAAGGAAAAATCCTTTGGCAGGTACCACTGGGTGAATTTCAGGAGCTGACTGAAAGGGGAATACCAAAAACCGGGACTGAAAACTACGGAGGGCCTGTGGTTACTGCAGGAGGACTCATCTTTATTGCCGCATCAAAAGATGAATACTTCCGTGCCTTTGATAAAAATACAGGTACAGAGTTGTGGAAATATAAACTGCCGGCTGGAGGTTATGCCACTCCTGCCGTTTACGAAATCAATGGCCGCCAGTATGTTGTCATTGCCTGCGGGGGAGGTAAAATGGGCACCCCTCCCGGGAACAGTTATGTGGCATTTGCGTTGCCTGAATCAGATTAATCAGCTCATCACCCGTCTGGTGTTTTTCCTGGCTGTTCATCGTGCCTTTTGTTTGCCAGGAATTATAACACCAGTATCAGGCAAAAAATGAGACTGTAACAAGGTATTTAGTGTCTTATAGAAAATAGTGCCTTCGCTATAACTTCTTCATATTAAAATCGTATTGTTGAATAAAAAGGCATAAAACCCCCGGCCCTGGTTTTGCTTGTAATTTACTGATAGTTCATATTCAATATAACTTTCAGGTAATTGATAGGTAACACATTTCAGAAAACAATATTTCTGTATTACTGAACAGATTTAGCGGTTAAATGATACAGGAATTAAATTTCTTCTATTGAAAACAAGGAAAATAAAAAGCAAATTACCTTAAAATTCATTGTTGGTCACTTGTACTGATATGAATCGATACACCCAGTATTTAAACTTTCAGTTTTATTTTGTGAGATTCCCCGAATCTTTGAAAGGTTAAATTTTCACAAACCAATGAAATCAATTATTTTAACCACCATCCTGCTGATATCAGTTTCAATATCTTTTTCCTGGCCTGCAAATTCTGTTGTCATTCCGGCAAATAAATTCAATGTGCCATCAGCAGTTGCTTATAACGATACAACACTGAAGGCCTGTTCCACAAAAGAAGAGTTTGCAGCAGCATGGAAGATATGGCACAATAAATTCATTCAGCTTGCAGGAGAGGGGTATATTGCCGACAATTTAAATGAATTTCCGGAAGCTGAAGAATACCTGGAACAAAGTGAATGCAGATTCAGCATATCATTTACATTCATAGTTCAGGATATTGCGGGAGAAAAGGATTCCATACCTGGTACATTTTCAGTTGAACAGCCTGAAGATATTATTTTTGAAGGACCCGCAGATGTGTGGCACCAAACCTGTGATTTTTCAGCCCCGGAATCAGTTGGTGAGGCAGTAACGGTATGGGTATTGGAACAAACCAATACCATACAAGCCACCATGAGCGGGGGCTGCAATCCTGAGGTTTATCATAATCTGACTGCTTCGGCGAATACCGGATATGAAGACAGAGCAGTTGAGGTGATTTGGAATATAAGGGATAGTTGTCATCTGATCACCAGGCAGGCGGTTTTTCATATTAATGCACCCGAACCGGTTACCTATGAAATCCCTGTTGATACAATAACTTTTTACCTATGTGATTTGGGAAGAACTGAACAGGAAGTTCCTGTTGGTGGCATTCTCTCCCCGCATCTTGTTTTACTTGAAAACAGTATCAGCGGTGGATGTGAGCCCGAAGCTGCTTATTATTACAAGCCAAATGATGATATTACACCATGCAATGGAGGAAACATTGAAGTGGAATGGAAAATCATGGATATGGGCGATACCCTTTCACTGCCCCTTACTATTATCCATGTAGTTTCTCCGCCTGATTTAACCAAGGCTTACTGCACAACCATGACAGTTCCCGAATGTTCTTTACCGGTAAAAGTTGATTCCCTGTTTCAAACCTGGAAGGATGGTTTCACATATACATCCGATTGTGGTGGAAATGAGTTTGAATATTATTACGGCAATACGATTCCCGAAACCTGGAGGGATTCTATAGATGAAGGAAAAGGAGGCACTATTTCATATACATACATTGTATGGGGCCGATGTAACAATGATGAAGTAACATGTGAATTTGTTGTTCCGCCATGTATCTCCTGCTTCGATACAATTATACCGGCCTGTTCTTCAAGTGATCAGATCATCGATGCATGGTCGGGATGGAATAAAAAGTTTACAGAATGGGCGGAAGAAAAACAAGGCACCCATAATATGGGTGACTTTCCTGTAGTGGCAGATTATATTGACGGGCTCTTATGTGGCTTCGAAGTTTGTTTTACCTGTATCTCGGGTGCTTATGATGGCAGTCAGGATTCAGTAACAGGAACCTTTACCGTGGCGGCTCCTCAGGCTATCAGTTTTTTACCACCGGGCGATACAATCGGCATAGAAATAGCTCACGGGCAGCAGATAACCAATGCTGATATTTTCGGATGGGTCAATGCCCACTCCGGTCAGTTATACACAGGTCTTTCCGGCGGATGCATTCCACAAGTTAATGCCGGCTGGACTGACATTGCATCAGGGTATCATTCAGGTGACAGTATTGATGTGGAGTGGATAATCAGCGATATTTGCGATACTGTGTACTTTACCACCACAATGTACCTCACTGCCACCGATACATCCATTTATACCTTTACTCCCGGGTTTTATGAAAAGCCGGGTGATTCTGCTTCATCATCATTTGGCCGTTTTGTGGTTTATCCAAACCCTTTTGACAGTAATACCCGGTTCAATATTACCTCCCTGCAGAATACAAAGGCTGTACTTGAAATCAGGAACATCACCGGTCAGTTGATAGATTGTTTGATGGATGAGCATATTGAACAGGACATACCGGTCAGTGTCAGCTTTCAACCCGTGAATATTGATTCAGGAATTTACATCTACCGGTTAATTTACGATAGCGGAACGATTAGCGGCAGGTTGATTTACCGGAAAGATGGCAGGTAGCGGGGCATGGCTTAACATCTCATATATTCTCAGAGTAACGTGTAAGTAAAGGGATCTCACAATTATTTACAGTGGCCTTGCCACAATAATCCCGGTTACCGATTTGCTGTTTTTCAGGTACTCTTCGAGTGTTTCTTCCGACAGGACCACTTTTTTTGCAGTGAGTGATGCATGCAGTAAATGGGCGCGGT
>OBJA01000168.1_pt1 | contig 64540 bp, 53 predicted proteins | sample 1519751 | NCBI WGS metagenome assembly OBJA01 (sample SAMEA3881238, study PRJEB22517) | soil metagenome | biome: lake sediment; feature: soda lake sediment; material: sediment, water from around vicinity | place: India | collected 2013-12-23 | depth 3 m | reverse complement strand
TGCCACAACTTTATCAAATTATCCTAACTTTAGCTAAATCCAATCAAATTTGACTCATTTTAGTCAAATTACTACAACTTTGAGTCAAACCGATGCAAGTTGACTCAATTGTTATAAAATCACACAAATTACTACTCTTTTTATCCAAAAGTAAGTGTCATTCTAAAGAATGCTTAAATTAGATGCGATTTATCGGATGCTTACAGAAAAGTAGAAGAATGAAATGAACTCTTCTTCCAGACCAAATCCCCTGTTACCTTCAGCGTTACTTTATCACGCGTGATAATGAAAGACCGAGACAAATGAAATTCAAAATATCTCCGTCTTTTTGATTAAGCTATTATTTCAGTCTCATTTGTCTGCATGATGGCAAAGACCTGAGATTTAATATACCGAAGAAATTCTTTTAATTTAATGATCCGATCTTCAAGATCTACACCATTTTCTTGAGAAATCAAAAGTTTAGAAGTTTCATCTAACAAACCACCTGAAATCAAGTTATGTATAAAAAAATTCGAATGTTCCTCGCTAGCTAAGAAGAGAAAACCATCATTCACATTTTTGATATTTAATAATACATTATTACAATTAAAAATTAAATCACTGGCATAATTATCCAATTTTAGAATATCAGCGTGTGATTGAAATACCTCTAAAAGAAATGGATACCATGTTCGACCACCATATTGCTTGAACAACATTTTACATTCATACGGTTTATTTTCTATATCTTCCCATTGGTAGAACCCCTCTGTCGATCTGTTTTCCCATAAAATGAAACTTTGGTATTTAATATAGTAATATTTCCAATCTTTCGGTTTACCAGGATTCGAATTAAATTCTTCAAGATAACTCCTGACAATGTCAGAATTAGTCAAATCATTATTTTTTTCAAAGAGTTGTAAGTACTTTAATAGGACAAGTTTAGTGTTTTCAAAACCACTTCTTGAATCACTTTGCGTTAACAATTCTCTCCAGGAAGATGCGAATTTATTTCCAAAACGTTTTTGATGGTTGTAATTCTGACTGTAGTCATCAATCGTCAACATAGCACGGCTAATTTCAAAATAGTTACAATCTTCGCTAAAAAGTTTTAAGAACAGATTTGCATTCTTAATAAAATAGTTGTCAAATGGGATTATTGCAATATTTCCCCTTAGTAGATGATGGTCTTCTAACCTATACATTAGCTCTTTTATTCTTGGTTCTTGGATTATTAATTTTTCTTTAATAAGTTCCTCATCCAATTGCCGTTTAGATAATTTAGAATTTGCAGAATATCCTTTACTTTCAATTATAGATTCAATATCAGCATACAAGAATTCAGAAAGGTATTCACTTCTAAGTTGTGTCTCAGAGGAACTGAAAATATTTCGTAACCTCCTGAATTTTGCATTATCTATTTTACCATCTATATTCATTAGAATGAATGCATATAGCAGAAGTTGTTCTCCATAAGAGAAAGTGTTTTTTCTTTCACCAAAACCGTATGTTTCTGCACACTTCCTAAATAAATTACACTGTGGATTAATAAAGAATAAACGTGTTTTTTTTTCATTGTAATCCGGTGCATTTATATAGAATAACTCCTCGAAATAATTTGGATTGTTATTTTCTAACCTTTCAAATAAATCAAGACAGCTAAAAAGAAAATTGACATTTTCTGGTGAGTTTGTATATACTTCTCTCACCTTATCTAACCAAAAATTACTAATGAAATTTATCCTCTGTTTTTTGTATAAAATATCAGTAATATACCAAAAAAATGCAAGAAATCCATTATCAACATCTTTGGCGATATCAACACTTTGTTTATTACTGAAAATATTCCAAAACATAGATAACCATTCATTGTCTACCTTGTTACTAAAATATTTTGACTGTTCTTTGTTTAGAATTTCAGCAAATTCAGATTTAAAATACTCAAAATCAGTTAATCCTTTTCCTCGTGCATTCATCTTGATATATAGGTCATCAGGTAATCCCAGATCATCCATGGGTAATAAATGAAATAGTATCTTATGTGAGCTTTCAACTGTTAACTTATTCCATATATTAGCTACCTTCCAGTCAATGTTAGCCTTGTAAAACTTCTCTTCAAGTGAATCTAAAACAACCAACATTGAAGCAATTGTAGGATCACTTTTCCATCTATCATAAAACCAGGGCTGATCAATTAGTTCCTGACTTATTGAGTCGTAGTTAAATGATGGCTGATATTGAAAGAGTTCCAAGCAAAAATTTCGTGAACTTTCCCTCGTCTGGTATGAGAATCTTTTTAAAAAATTCATATCTGCTGAGGGTATTTCTTGTTTCTTAGCTACAAACCAGTAAACCAGATAGAGTGTTGTTAATCTCTGCTGACCATCCAAAGGTTTGAATCTATGTTCAACTCCGTTAGATGATAGGTCTTTTTCTACATAACCATAAACAAAGTCTAATTCCATTGGAGCTGCACTATCATTCGTCAAAACATTTATGATAGAATTTAGAAATAGATCTCTGATGTGCGGAATCTTGCCAGTATTTCTTCCTTGAGCATAATCTCGCTGAATTGGTGGTATACTTACTATGTATGAGTTTAAGAGACTATATAAATTATTAGTTCTCATCATTTTCAATATGATTTATAGGTAAATAAATTTGCAATGTTTTATTTATGACATTCAAATAACTACTTCTATCTTGTTTCGACCAAAAATAGATCTGTTCGTTACTTTGCTCATCAATATAATACTTCATAAACGCTTGTCTTGTACATATTGGGATAAAGCTACCTTCTTTATCTAATTTGATTATTTCTCTTCGTTTAATTTCAAATACCGAATTATTTAAAGCTGAATTGTCGGGTTGACTCAATAGAGCGAGATTACAAATACCTTCACTCTCCAAATCCATGCTTTCAATATCAGTAGTGAAATAATCATTAACTTCTTTATGAATCATTAAGAATTTTTCCCATGATACTCCTTCGCTTAGTATTTTATCAATCTTAAATATTAGATTCTCAGTTCGGATGTCAATAAGCTGATTTTCCTTAAGAAGGCTATTATGTAATTTTAACCAATCTATCCAGGGTTCCTTTTTAGAACGATCAAAAAAATCCGATTTACGAGCATGTATATGCTCAAGACTCCAAATATTGTCTTTATGCTGCTTGAAGGGGTAAAAATCACTAATCGACCTTGAGGTTCTAACGGTTTCTACATTAAAAAGTAGTAATATATTGAATATTTGATTGTAATCTTTTTCATAGCTTAGTTCAGATAGTTCTGCCTTAACACTCGCTATTATCTGTTCATTAAGTTGTGCGTCAAAATGGAGCTTGTTGATTAGTCGTGCATTTTTGACTAATTGGCCTAAATCAATGCCTTTGTAATTTCGTGTTTGCTTTGCTGTTATTAAATAGCCTATTTTATGGTAATAGTTTTTGTCTGTAAACCATTCACATAAAGTGTAATAGAAGTGTTCAATCTCATGCCAGACTTTAGTTAGTCCCCCTTCTTTTTGTTTATCAGTGAAGGTTAAAAATGTGTAAAATTCATTTTTTTCTTCATCTGATTTTCCGGAAATTGCATCCAATATTAGGTCAATTTTCGTTTCATAGTCTTCTCTTCTTTTATTTGTAATGAAAGACCAAAATTTTTTATCTGGTTCATTAAGATGGTGTTCAATCTGATCCCACAACTTTGCAATCTCAAATTGCTTAATCTTCTTATCCTCTGCCAATAAATCTGAAAAACTCTCTGATGACAAGAATAGAGCTTTCACAAGCTCTGCGTTTGTTAGAGGAATTTTACCCATATTCAGCCGTTCGAATAAAAGCTGGCCTTTTTGATCAGGATTAACTTTATACCAAATTAGCTTAGCGTATTCTTCAAAAGTTGATCTGAATTTCATGCTGTTAAATGGCTTTTTCTTATTTGACTGATAATCTAATTGCCATTTTCTTATGGTACCTAATGCTTGGGTAATATGATAATAATCGATGTTTGACTTGTTTAGACTAACAGTATCATCATTTTTAACTCTTAAATTTTTCAAAAACTCCTCACAATCACGCCTTGTATCATACTTTAGAGAAAAGAGTGGTAGTTTATCTTCTCCTGCCCATTTTTGATTGATGTACTGAAGAATAATAAGTATAGTTGTTAGTCGTTGCTGACCATCGATAACCTCAAACCATTCGCCCTTAAGGTTATGCTCAAAGCACTCTTCTGTGTTCATTAACTTTAAAACTAAGGGTTGGAGACAATAAAAAGTCTTTTCATTTGGTTTATCATTGATTTCCCTTGGTACAAAGGAATCTATATCATCAAGTAATTGTTCAACCTGAAGATTAATCCATCTGTAACCTCTTTGATATTTAGGTATAAAGAATTGTTTGTTATACAATTCATTGATTGAAATTGGTTTAAGGTTTGATTCCATAAAGTTAAATACTAAGACTTCTACTCATTGATAAGTAAATTACTGTATGCTGGTTAAAATGTATTAGCCAAGTTGAGAGCATATTTTATTCTGTCGTTCTTTCGTATCATAATGCTGGCACATGATATTTGCCTTCTGGATTTTTATTGCATAATGAGCTTGTTAGACTTGAAATAGAAGATCTGTCAGCACCACAATACTTGCATGTGTACCTTGATTTTTCACTACCTTCATATAGTACATGATATTTTCCGGATGGATTTCTTGAGCAGGTTGAACTTGTTAAACTTGAAACACTGGAACGCTCTGTTCCACAACATTTACAATAAAACTTTGACATGGCAATAATATTAAAGTTGTTAATGGTTGAAATCTATAAGTATGCTAAAGAGATAATACAATAAGATCAGCTAATTATTTTTTTAAGGTGTGAAGTTAGGAATTTATTATGGATATAACAATAACGTTTGATAAATGAATCCATACGATTATACATTAGAATGCTACGTTTTTACAAATGGGCTAGAATAAGTTCAGACTATTAAAGCCTTACTCAAATTAAACCTGGCACTCTTTCTATAAATACTATCACCAACCGCTTAAAATTTGTTAAAATTTTTGCTCTCCGGTTTGATTCACCTGATCTTCGCATAAACATTATGTGTCATGATTAACGACAATCAAACCAACATGGTTTACTTTTCAGCCATACTGAAGGAAAATCCCTTTACCGCATTCTGCAATAACCTGGTTAGCATACTGCAGAAGCACGGCATTCTATTCCGTTTCCTTGAAAACACAGCCGACATCTGGTGCCGCGATTATATGCCGGTACAGGTACGTGAGGATAAGTTTGTTGAGTACGTGTATAATCCGGATTACCTGAAAGGAAGATACAGTCATTTACGTTCCGATGCTTCGGTTGTTTGCAGAAGTGCCGGTATTAAGACGATAAAAACAGATATCGTACTCGATGGTGGTAATGTAATAAAGTACAATAACAGGGTAATAATGACTGAAAAGATCTTCGAAGAGAACAGACATTACATACAGGAAGCTTTAATTGCAAAACTGGCAGAACTGTTTGAAAGTGAAATCATCGTCATCCCATGGGATAAAGAGTATGAAGAAATCTACGGCCATGCCGACGGACTGGTACGATTTATTGATGAGAACACCTTTCTGGTCAATAACTGGTATGGTACTAAAAAGCCGGTAAAAAAGGAGAGGGCCTTCAGGGATGTGCTTTCCTCACATGGCCTCAAAATTGAAACCCTGCAGTTCAATGTCCCAAAATCCGACTACAATATAAACTGGGGTTACTTAAACTACTTCCAGATGAAAGATCTGCTGCTAATCCCAACCTTCGGTATTGAAGAAGACAACCAGGCATTAGAGCAATTTCATAAACTCTTCCCGGATTATTCAGCCAGGAATCAGATTGAAACTATCGATTCAAGGGTGATTATTGAGAATGAGGGGGTGTTGAATTGTATTTCGTGGGGGATAAAGATATCAGATTCAACTTTCAGAGCCCTTACCATTCCAGAATCAGACATTAAAAAATAGACTATCCGGACCGCAATCACCACAAGAAAGTGTTGAACAGTTGCCTTTTTAGAAACTTTTAATTGATAAGATGTCCTCAGTCGCAAACATTTAATATCTTTGCGACAGCATTCAGAACCCTTTAATGGGTGCCAACCGAGTGAACGCCACGGTGGTAGTACAATGCGGATCGTCAGGGTCAAAATGGTTCAAATTTTTTCACCTTCCTGCTCTGCATTTGATTTCTGAATCTTCAAACCGTAAATCAATTCGCTATGAAAAACAATTCAAAGTTCAGTATTCCAAAAGTTGAGGATCAGCTTATCATTTTTGAGCATGATGAGGCTACAATCGCTTCAGTAAAGGTTTATCCCGGTAAAGATGCAATTCTATTTCTGGTAAATCCGAAAAATGTTGTGAAAAGTCTTCCTGTCCCTGTAGTAAAGTTATTCGGTAGTAGTGTAAAATTTAATCCATTAAATAGTTATCAAACACTAATCGCCTTTAAAACAAATGATCTAGAGTGGGATTTTGAAGCTAGTGAGCTAAATGAAAACATGAATTCGGTGATTATTTAGAAGTCTGTTTTTTTCATTTTGAGTAAGGTTACATCAGGAAAAGATATTCCTTTCATTGAAATCCGTTATCAATATCAGCAGTACTCTCATTAAAATTTTTGTATATTTCGCAATCTTTCATGCACTCAAAGCTTGATCATGGAAACTGCAAAAGAAAAAATCAGTATTTCATTTGTTGATATTGAAGTGCAGCCTGCTACAGGTAAGGTGCTCGACTTTGGTGGTGTGCGTGTTAATGAGTTTTTGGGGGTGGAACAGGCCTCATTTCATTCATCGCACTTGAGTGAATTTGTTAGTTTTATTAGGAATAGCGACTTTATTTGTGGGCATAACTTGTTTGCGCACGACTTGATTTATTTGAGGAAGATTTTGCCTGAGGCGCTTTTCGCGGATTGCCATTTCATTGATACTCTTTTGTACTCACCGCTGCTATTTCCTGCAAAGCCCTATCACCGGTTACTTAAGGATGATAAGATTAATCCCGAAGATTTGAATAATCCGTTGAATGATTCTATTGGTGCTAAGGATCTTTTCTTCGATGAGGTGGCGGCCTTTAAAAGATTAGACCCTGCATTGAGGCTCATCTTTTATGAACTAGTTGGGAAGCTTGATCAATGGAAAGGTTTTTTCAATTATATGGATTATCGCGGGACTTATGATAAAACGCTTGTTGAGGCTTATGAGGATGTTGAAGATCTGATTAGTCAGAGGTTTGCTAAAGAGATATGTGAGAATAGCATTTTGACTGTATTCATCAGAAATAATCCTATTGAACTGGCCTATAGTCTTGCGTTAATTAATGCACGCGATAGGTACTCGATCACTCCCCCTTGGGTATTAAAATCATATCCTGGTGTTGAAAAAGTTATGTATCGGCTTCGTAGCAAGCCCTGTATCACAGGTTGTGATTATTGTGATGCATCTCTGGATATCCATAAGGGGCTGAAGAAATTCTTTGGCTTTGATTCTTTCAGAAGTTATGCCGGTGAGCCCTTGCAGGAAAATGCTGTGAAGGCTGCAGTTGACGGTAAGTCGTTGTTGGCAGTTTTTCCGACCGGTGGAGGAAAGTCGCTTACATTTCAGGTTCCTGCTTTAATTAGTGGCGAAGCGGAGAAAGGCTTAACAGTAGTGATCTCTCCATTGCAGTCGCTGATGAAGGATCAGGTTGATAATCTGGAGAAAGTTGGTATTACTGAAGCTGTAACTATAAACGGATTGCTCGATCCGATTGAAAGGGCTAAGTCGATCGAAAGAATAGCAGACGGTTCAACATCTATCCTATACATAGCCCCTGAATCATTACGTTCAAAAACATTGGAGCACATACTGCTAGGCAGAAAGATTGTGAGGTTCGTAGTGGATGAGGCACACTGCTTTTCTTCATGGGGGCAAGATTTCAGGGTGGATTATCTATATATAGCCGAGTTTATTCAGTCGATTCAACGAAAGAAAAACCTGACAGATAAAATTCCGGTTTCATGCTTTACAGCGACAGCAAAACCAAAAGTTATTGATGATATACGTCAGTATTTCAACGACAATCTGAATATTGAGCTTGAAGTATTTTCATCAAAGGCTTCAAGAACCAATTTAACTTATCAGGTATTTGAACGAGGCAATGAGGAAGAAAAATACAATGCTCTTAGAAGTCTGATTGATGAAAAGGATTGTCCGACAATAGTATACGTATCTCGCACCCGCAGGGCATATAAGCTGGCCACCCGTCTTGAGAAGGATGGCTATTCGGCCAAGCCTTATCATGGCAAGATGGATCCGAAAGAGAAAACCGAAAATCAGAATGCCTTTATAGCAGGAAAAGTAGATATTATGGTAGCAACATCGGCTTTTGGAATGGGTGTTGACAAAAAGGATGTGGGCATGGTAGTCCATTTTGATATATCCGATTCGCTCGAGAACTATGTTCAGGAAGCAGGGCGTGCCGGAAGGGATGAATCGATAAGTGCCGATTGCTATGTACTTTTCAATGAAGGCGACCTTGATAAACATTTTATCATGCTCAATCAGACAAAGCTAAACATCAAAGAAATTCAGCAAGTTTGGAAGGCAGTTAAAGAGTTTACTCGCTTAAGGGCTACTGTTTCAAACTCAGCTTTAGAAATAGCACGCAAAGCAGGTTGGGATGATGGAATAAAAGAGATTGAAACCCGTGTAACAACTGCAATCGCGGCACTCGAAGATGCAGGATATCTGAGAAGAGGACAAAATTCACCAAGAATATATGCCACTAGTATCCTTTCACGTACCGCACAAGATGCAATTGAAAAAATTAATGGTTCAGGCAGGTTTAATGAGCAGGATAAGCAACTGGCAACCAGAGTTATAAAAAATCTTATTGCTGCAAAGAAAAGGAATGAAGCAAGTGATGATGTTGCGGAATCACGGGTTGATTATATAGCTGACAATCTGGGTATTGTTAAAGGAGAGGTTATAAGGATTATAAATCTCCTAAGAGAGGAAAAGATCCTGGCAGATAACCAGGATTTATCGGCCTACATCAGAAGAGGAGAAAGTAAAAATCAATCGTTTAAAGTAGCCGAAACCTTTTCGAAGCTTGAAAAGTTCCTGTTGGGATACATCAACCAAGAGGAGCAAACAATAAATATTAAAGAGCTTAACGAGAAAGCAATTGATAGTGGTGTAGAAAATTGCACCCCCAATAAGTTAAAGACAATCCTCAATTTCTGGGCGATAAAGAACTGGATCAAGCGACAAACTAACGAAATCTCCCACAACAGGATAGGTGTGACAGGCATTATTCCAAAAGAGGAAGCCATTGAAAAGCAGGAAAAGCGCATAGCCCTGGCAAGGTTTATCATTGAGTTCTTGTTCGGTAGAAGCCATGAAAAGGAGGAAGAAGAAAATGTTGGGAAAGATGAGATAATGGTTCATTTCTCGGTGCACGAACTTAAGGAAGCATACAACAACAGAAATGAGTTGTTTACAACTAACATTGACCTCGGCGATGTTGAAGATGCTTTATTCTATTTATCGCGCATTGAGGCTATTAAGATTGATGGGGGTTTCCTGGTTGTATACAATAAACTTACCATTGAACGGCTTGAATCAAATTTAAGAAAACAATATAAAATCGAAGATTATCAAAAGCTTTCACAGTTCTACGAGAACAAGGTACAACAGATACACATAGTTGGTGAATATGCCAAGAAGATGATTACTGATTACAATGATGCTCTTAAGTTTGTGGAAGACTATTTTCAATTGAACTATCAATCGTTTCTGAATAAATACTTTAAGGGGAGCCGACAGGAAGAGATCAGGAAGAATATCACACATGCGAAGTTCAAACAATTATTTGGCGATTTGTCGCCTACACAACTTGCTGTAATAAACGACCGAGCGGCTGATTATATGGCAGTTGCTGCCGGTCCGGGTAGTGGTAAGACGAAATTGCTGGTGCATAAATTGGCTTCGCTTATTTTCATGGAAGATGTAAAGTATGAGCAACTGCTAATGCTCACCTTCTCCCGTGCTGCTGCTACAGAATTCAGAAAGCGCCTGTTAGATTTAGTTGGAAGTGCTGCTGCCTTTGTGCAAATTACCACTTTTCATTCTTATTGCTTCGATTTACTAGGAAGGGTGGGGACTCTTGAAAAATCAGATGCCGTTATAAATGAGGCCATTGCTAAGATGCGCAGTGGAGAAATTGAACCAAGTTCAATCACCAAGACCGTATTGGTTTTAGATGAGGCTCAGGATATGAATGCTGAGGAGTATGAGCTGGTAAAAATGTTAATGGAGATTAATGATGGGATGCGTGTGATTGCTGTGGGAGATGATGATCAGAACATCTATGAATTCAGGAAATCAAGCTCAAAGTATCTATATAACTTCATTAAGGAGAAGCAGGCAACAGTGCACGAGCTGCTCACTAATTTCAGAAGTAAGCATAACCTTGTGGAGTTCGCCAATCAATTTGGCACGAACATCCGGAATCGCTTAAAGAAAAATCCGATTCATGCAAAGTCAATTGAGAACGGCATGATCACGGTTAACAGCTATAATGATACCAGCCTGATAATTCCGCTTATCAACGACTTTCTAAAAACAGAACTGCGGGGGTCAACATGCATTCTTACAGCCACCAATGAAGAGGCGCTTCAGGTTACAGGTTTATTGCTGAAAAACAAGATCAGGGCACGGTTAATACAATCCAATGAAGGGTTTAATCTATATAACCTTAATGAAGTAAGGTATTTTATTGATAAGTTGGATTTTGATGATTCAAGTAGGATAATCGGAGACACTGAATGGGAGGAAGCAAAGCGAAAATTATATGGTGAATTTGGTTCAAGTAGTGACTTGGATATCTGCAAAAAGATAATCAGAGATTTTGAAATAATCAATCCGAAAACCAAATACAAAACCGATTTTGAGATCTTTATTAAAGAATCAAAGCTCGAAGATTTTGTCAGTGCCAATGGTGATATCATACTGGTTTCGACCATGCACAAATCTAAAGGCCGGGAATTTGACAATGTCTTTATCATGCTTAATAACTATGTATTGAAGAATGACGAAGACAAGAGATTACTCTATGTTGCAATAACAAGGGCAAAGGAAAACTTACACATCCATTACAACCGCAACCCTTTCGACCAAAGTCTTCATACAGCAATAAGTGCTATTGCCGTTCCTGGTTTAAAAAGTTTTCATGACAATACAGTCTGGAGTGCACCGAATGAGCTGGTTATACAGCCTGGCTTCAGGGATGTATGGCTTGGGTACTTCGAAGGAAAGCAACATTTTATAAAACTGCTCAAATCAGGCGACGAACTAAAAGTAAAAGACTATGAATGCTACAACTCAGAAGGAAGACCAATCCTCAAATTCTCGAAAGAGTTCTCAAAAACCATCGACAAATACAAATCACAAGGCTACAACCTCACAAGATGTACAGTCAACCACATTGTATACTGGACAAACGAAGACAGCGGAAATGAGATAAAAATTGTGTTGCCTGAAGTGTGGTTTGGAAAATGATTTGATTTAACATTCTCTCATTTGCTCGATAAAGTTAACGACCTCATTTGGCATTATTACAGAAAATAGGTGTTGTACTATGTGTTAATTTACTACAAATATAAATAAATATGAGACATATTCTTAGGTTGTGTAGATTGAACTATCGATAGAATTCCATACAACTATTCAGGACACTAATATCAAAAGGGGCGTTATGACACCACAGAATTGCGGCAATTTACATCATGTAACTGGATTTATAGCAAACGTTTGATAAACGAATCCATACGATTATACATTAGAATGCTACGTTTATACAATGGACTTAATTTTTTGTCGCAAACTATCATCATTATAATTGTAAAACCACTTTTTTTATATCTTTACTCTTCTATAATTAAATCAAAGATGAAATTTGCTGATTACAGCAATGAGTTAGTCTTTTCTTATTCTCCACCGAGATGCATAATGACCTTAGACAAGACTATCTAAACCGCAATCACCATATCGATGACCTGCAGTCATACAAACATGCAGTACCGGATATAGTGTATGGGTAAATTTATCCATTTATCGTTAACATTTAAAAATCAGATAATTGAAACGACCACTCTTTACCAATCGGCACATTCGGATAGTTGCAATTCTTCTAATTTTATTAACTGCGGTGAATTCTTTTGGTCAGGAAACTAAGAGAAAGAAAGTGCATAAAGGCAAGTATATTGAAGAATACTATGTACTTAAAGAAAATAAAGAAGTAAGACATGGTCAGTATGTTAGATACACAAAAGATGTGCTTGATAGAAAATTGCCATTAGAAATTGGGTTTTATGAAGATGATGAGAAAGTTGGAGAATGGTATTCTCTTTATCCGAATGGTGCTTTAAAAGAATTTGGTAATTATGAAGATAGTAAGAAAAATGGTATTTGGATAGAGTACTATGCGCCAGGAACATGTGGAGAATCATTCACGTCGTTGTTTGAAATACATCAAGATATTAAGGTCGATGAGAATGGAGCAATTACAGTTGTGAAGAAAGAGGTATTAATCTCTGCGATGGGTGAATATAAAAGAAACAAAGAAATAGGGGTGTGGAATTATTACACCAGAAGTGGAGACTTACTTCACATTTTCGACAAGACCTCAGATTCATTGCTTTTTTCTTCTGTGCATGATTCTGTAAATAGGAAATGTCCTTATTTAGGCGGTTTCGAAAGGTTTTACCGCCTTTTTGTTGAAAAGGAGGAAGTGTTTGAAAACAATACATCTCTTTTAGAAACAATTGTAGTTTTGAGACTAGAAGTCATAGATAACATACTAAATGTGATAAGAATCAGTTCATTTGGAGACGAGAATTTTGCTCAGAAAATTGAAAAGAATATTAAATTACTTCCTGATGACTGGATGAAGTCATACCTTGAAAAGCCTATTTTATTTGTATGGAGATTAAAAAGAGATTCAAATAAAACTATATTCAATGCGGCTTTTAAAGAACCGGATGACCATAATATATAGTTACCTCGCCGCCATTTTATGCCCATGAATCCAAGTATTGTTAATGGAACGTTTGCATCGACGAAGTGCAAAATGCTGTCCTGACCAGGGGTATATCGGGATGCCGATTTATGAAAATTAGGCATTGCAAACGACAGGAACTGCCAGGCAAATATTACAATCTATTTAAGTTACAGCATGGGGCTTATGGTGCTCTAAGATAATCAATGATGTAAGATATGGAAGGAATGTGTATGTTCCCCTATATGAGTGATTTAGATAAAATTTAACTGCCAAAATGGCAGAAAAGTACCATTTGACCCCATTTGACCCTTCACTGACATATTGGCAGGTACTTTTTAACTGCCAAAGTGGCAAAAGGTGGTCAAAAAAGGACATTTTCGGGATATAAAAAGTTTAGCATGATAGTTGAATAGACAGGGTGTGTTTTGCATGTTTTATTTATGTGAACATACAGAAGTTCTTTGACATCTTGTAAAAAAATATAGATCCGATAGGCTGGGGTGATTTGATTTTTAACCAGATCAGCATAAAAATGCCGGGAGGTATTTTTATGTCTGTTCGTCAATATATATACGATACAGCGTGGGTTAGAGCCTGCGCTGTATCTTTTTGATTTACAATTTTATGCATGAATATGATAATATAAAACAAAGAGTAAAGAATTAAAAACAAAGAACAAACAAAACACGTTAGGTTAAATATAAGACCATACGTTTATGAGACAAATAATTACGATTATAAAGCCTTTTCTGGGACTGATTTTATTGATGATTTACTTTAATGGTACAGATCTTAATGCCCAGATAACAATTACCCGCGATGACATTCCACCTGTAGGCGCAGTGGTAGTAAGAGATATGGATTCAGCTAATATCAGCAACCCTGGCGGAAGTGGTATAAACCAGGTCTGGGATTTTTCGGGGGCTGTCTCATACTATAGTGATACAGTCGTATTTGCTAATCCTTCTGACATTCCTGATGGTAATCTTTTTACAGGTGCTAATCTTGCCGAAGGTAGAACTGTATTTGAAGTAGATGGAACTTTCTCAAACTATATTTACTGGAACAACAGTAATAGCGGTTTGTATGCCGTGGGATGGAGTCTGAATTTCGGTTCGCCTGAATTTACCTATATGGCTAGGGAATTTTACTCTCCTAACCCGAATACTCTTCCATTCCCTCTTACATTTGGCCTCGAAACTGCGGCTTCAACTACAGCCGAACGCACCTCATCAACCAGGGTAGGTAATCTGGTTCTTGATTCTTCACGTGTAGTGAGTCATATAACACAAATGATTCTTGTTGATGGAAGTGGTGTGGTAACTACCCCGGCAGGTACTTATAACTCTCTGCGGGTTCGTGAAATGTCGAATCATATCGATTCAACCTGGAGCTGGACTCCTTTCGGAGGATGGGAGTTTGAGGGTACAGAAAGTTATGAAATGATAAATTACAGATGGTTTGCAAATGATTTTGGTGAGGTTGCAACTCTTTCATTTGATGAAACTTTTGCTGAATTTCAATATCTGAGCAGCATAATTGTTAGCTCGCCGGGAATTAAGTATAGTAATGAGATCAGTTTGTATCCTAATCCGGCAGGCGATATGCTTTATATAAAAACTAATATGCCTGTATACCGTGTTGAGGTATTTAATCTCAATGGACAGCCGGCAATTCCGGCAACAGTTAACAAAGAGATTGATATTAGTAATCTTAAGCCGGGTATGTATATCACAATAATGGAAACTGCTAATGGATATAACACCCAGCGTTTCGTGAAGAAATAGTTGCGCGTAGCGTATTGAATATCAACCTTTCCCTTCGGACTCCGGGAGAAACATACGAGGAATCACAGGGTGCGGCTTATGTTGCTTTATCATCTATCTTTGCCCTATGATAAACAAGATTTTCTTAAGGAAGGGTCGCGAAGAGTCGATTAAACGATTTCATCCATGGGTGTTTTCCGGTGCAATTGATAAAGTTGAAGGTAGCGTAACCGACGGCGATCTGGTTGAACTATATGATTGGAAAGGGGAATATCTGGCAACAGGACATGCTGCAACCGGAAGTATAGCTGTTAAGATTTATCTTTTTGCTCCTGAAAAACATACGAGTGATATCTGGCTCAAGAAACTTAAGAAAGCTTATGCATTAAGAGAGCGATTGGGATATACTAATAGTGCTGATAGTAATGCTTACCGTTTGGTTTTCAGTGAAGCCGACGGATTGCCGGGCGTTATTATTGACTATTATAATGGTGTGGCAGTAATACAACTGCATAGTCAGGGGATGGAACTGATTAAGAATGAGCTTGCTGAGGCTGTTAAACAGCTTTATGGCGATAAACTGATAGCTGTTTACAATAAGAGCAAAGAAACTTTGCTTAAGTCAGGTATAAAAAGTGATGACGATTCGTTCCTCTATAATAGCTCCGATGCCCACACGATATTGGAAAATGGACACTCATTCCTAATCAACTTTATTGAGGGACAAAAAACAGGGTTTTTCCTCGATCAGAGAGACAACAGGGCATTGCTTTCGCGATATGTAACCGGTAAAAAGGTGCTCAATGCCTTTTGTTATACTGGTGGATTCAGCATTTATGCTTTGATGGCCGGTGCAAATCATGTTACATCGTTAGACAGTTCTCAAAAGGCAATGAATGCACTTGAAGTGAATCTTGCGCTCAATCCTGGTTACAAAGGTTCTCATAAAGGTGTTGTCGCTGATGCCAAGGAGTGGTTGGGCACAATGGAAAATGATTATGAAGTTATTGTTCTTGATCCTCCAGCTTTCGCGAAACGGCAAGCTGATAAGCACAGGGCATTATCAGGGTATAAATATATAAACCAGACCGCAATTTCAAAGATAAAGAAAGGTGGCATTTTATTCACTTTTAGTTGCTCTCAGGCTATTAGTAATGAGCAGTTTACTTCAATCATAATGGCTGCAGCTATCGAAGCAGGTCGCGATGTTAAGATACTTCACCACATTGGCCATTCGCCCGATCATCCGGTTAGTATATTTCATCCGGAAGGCGAATATCTAAAAGGGTTGGTTGTTATGGTTGACTAATCCAGAAGTCGACTACTCGTCAGAAACATCCTGATTGTTAAGACCACCTTTAAGTTTATCGATAAAGCGTCTGTCCTTCTTTGTTGGCCTTCCTGTACCACGGTCGCGCCATTCAATATTAAACTCTTTCATTAGCTGAATACGTTCGTATTCTTCGGGAGGGGTTAGGTCTTCGAGATAATCAGGAACAAGTTTTGCCGATACTCTGTTGTTTAGCAGCTCTTTAACTCTTACAGTTTTATTTAGCTGCCCTAAAGAGATGTTAATGATATCGCCTGGTTTAACTACTCTTGACGGTTTTACCGAGTTGCCGTCAATTTTAACCTTTCCGGCTTTGCATGCATCAATTGCCAGGTTTCGGGTTTTGTATAACCTTACGGACCATAGCCATTTATCAACACGTACATCATCCATATAAACTTATTTCTGCCTGAAATAGATCAATATTGGAACGCCTGTAAAATCAAATTGTTCTCTTAGGCGGTTCTCAATAAACCTCTTATAAGATTCGGCAACATACTGAGGCATATTACAGAAGAATACAAACGCCGGATAAGCAAGTTTAAGCTGAGTGATGTATTTAATCTTAACATACTTACCTTTTACAGCAGGGGGTGGATTATCGTGTATGATTGGCATCATAACATCCATAAGTTTGGATGTTGAGATCGACTTGCTGCGGTTTTTATGAACAAGGCGAGCCATTTCGAGCGTTTTATGAATGCGCTGTTTATTGATAACCGAAGTGAAGACAATAGGAACATCGGAGAAAGGTGCAATGCGTGAGCGGATTAGCTCCTCGAACTCTTTATGAGTATTTGTCTCTTTCTCAACAAGGTCCCATTTATTTACAACTATAACAATCCCTTTATGATTTTTATGAGCAAGCCCGAATATGTTAAGGTCCTGACTTTCGAGACCTTGTGTTGCATCAAGCATTAAAACACATATATCGGCACTCTCTATTGCTCTTACTGATCGCATAACAGAGTAAAATTCAATGTTATCTGTTACCTTGCCTTTCTTACGCAAACCTGCAGTGTCAACCAGGAAGAAGTCGAATCCAAAGCTGTTATAACGGGTATATATAGCATCGCGTGTTGTTCCGGGGATAGGAGTAACAATATTACGCTCATCGCCAAGAAGTGCATTTATCATTGATGATTTACCAACATTTGGACGGCCTACGAAAGCGATCTTTGGAAGGTCGGGGAGCTCTTCGATGGTCTTAGTCTCAAAAGCTTCAACCACTGCATCGAGCAATTCGCCTGTTCCGCTGCCATTTATAGCTGAAATCTCATAAATATGATCATAACCAAGGGCGTAGAATTCTGAAGTTTCGGCAGCGCGAGCAGCGTTATCAACTTTATTGGCAACAAGGAAAACTCTTCTCGGAGAGCGGCGAATAAGTTCGGCAACCTCCTCGTCAAGAGGGGAGAGGCCCTCTTTTGCATCAACAAGAAAGAGAATAACATCGGCTTCATCAATAGCAAGCTCTGCCTGCCGACGTATAGCATCCTCAAACACATCATCGCTCCCTACAACGAGTCCGCCGGTATCAATAATCGAAAACTCATACCCGTTCCAGTCTGACAAGCCATAATGGCGATCGCGGGTTACACCTGAGGTAGGATCAACAATAGCACTTCTTTCACCTGTTAAGCGGTTGAACAGGGTTGATTTGCCAACATTTGGGCGACCAACAATTGCAACGATATTCGACATAGACCTTATGTAATATGACAAAAGCCTTGATCACCAAGGCTTTTGTTTAATTTAGTAGCGGGGGCAGGATTCGAACCTACGACCTTTGGGTTATGAGCCCAACGAGCTACCTCTGCTCCACCCCGCAGTATGTTTTTATTTCTGATTGTTAATTTGAGACTGCAAAGATAATATTTTTTTGTTCCTTTGCTACACAAATTATTATTTTATTTTGACGATGGAACATAAGTCGGGTTTTGTAAATATTCTGGGGCTGCCTAATGCAGGTAAGTCAACGTTAATGAACGCTTTAGTAGGCGAGAAGTTATCGATAATTACCTCAAAAGCTCAAACAACACGCCATAGAATTATGGGTATTGTTAATGGGGAAGACTTCCAGATAGTGTATTCTGACACTCCTGGAATAGTAAAACCTCACTATAAACTTCATGAATCGATGATGAAGTTTGTTTATTCAGCTCTTGAAGATGCAGATATTTTTCTACTTGTAACCGAAAAATCGAATGAAGAGTTGCAGGATGATTTCATCGCAAAACTTAATGAATCGGGTAAACCTGTTATTATTGCTGTTAATAAGGTAGACCTTCAGACTCAGGAAGAGGCAATGGAGTATGTGAAATACTGGAAAAAAAAGATGCCGGGTGCAGAAGTTATACCTGTATCGGCATTACATAGATTTAACCTCGATAGGGTATTTGATTCGCTGCTCGAGAAATTGCCGGCATCACCACCATACTATCCCAAGGATGAGTTAACTGATAAATCGATGCGTTTCTTTGTTTCGGAGATAATCCGCGAAAAGATTCTGCTATATTACAAGCAGGAGATACCTTACTCGGCCGAGGTTACTGTTGATGAGTACAAGGAGAAAGAAAACATTACCTATATTGAGGCAACTATTTATGTAAGTCGTGATACACAAAAGGCAATAATTATTGGCCATCAGGGTAAATCAATTAAAGGTCTTGGCATGGCCGCACGAAAAGATATAGAAGAGTTTATTGAGGGGAAAGTTTACCTGGACCTGAGGGTTAAAGTTAGCAAGGACTGGCGTGACGATTCACAGCAATTAAAACGATTTGGGTATGATCTATAGAATAAAGAGTTCTTTAGGTTACATACTAATATGAAGCTTCAGATCATTGCTATGAAGTGAATAAAAAACCCGGAGTGACCTTCACGACTGAACGTATATTCGAAGCGGAAAACTTTATCATAATAGGTAACAAGATCGATACCGGCTCCATAGCCTGCAAGCATTTGGTTCTGCAGTGGGTTTAACTGTTTGTTAAGTGCCGGAAAGGCAATACCTGTATCAAAATGAATTCCTGAATAGACGCTTACAGGAACAACTCCGAACTTCTCAGATTTTATAAATGGCATTTTCAGGTGATGTAATGGCACAACTGCATAACGCAGATGCGATTTAAAGATAAAGTAATGAGGAGCTTCAACAACAAGGTATTCATACCCTCTAACAAAGTCGCGTTCAAAGCCCAAAGCATATTGTAAGTAGTATGGTTTAATTTCAGGCAACGATACGCGAAATACAATTTCTGAAGCTGCAAATAACCTATTCGCCACAGGTCGGTATGCTCTCAATGATGTTCGCCAGCCTCCCTGAATATATGAGGTGCCCGGCTTGCTTAGCATACTTAATTCACTTTCAGCATAAGACCCCGCAAGTGGATAATTCTTGTTATCTCTGTAATCGGCTTTAATGATATAGGCTAAAGAAATGAGCTCAGGATCAGTGTCTGATGACTTCAGAAAGTCGTTATTAAGGATGTTTATAGAATCATGAATGCTTAATGAGCTTAATTGTAATGTTACAAAATGTGAAATATTGAATCCTGGCCGATAGCGCAGGTTTATAGCCAGGTTTGCTGCTTGAAACATCACTTTGTTACCATGATAAAAGAGTTGGCGGTTATTGAGTGTTGCATAATTGATTTCATGCCTTGCACTATATGATGCAAAGAGTCCGAAACCGAGAGTTTTTGCTTTATTAATATATGGCCACTCGTAATAGCCTGACAGAAAGCGTTCATAACCTGTTAATGCTTTGATATCTAATTGCTCCATGCGTCCACGTGCATTGTCATGCTGATAAAAGAGGCCTCCCGACAAGCGCAGAAGATCGCGGTGCTTTAGCCAGTCGTTGAAATTACGATCGGGATTCTCTATCAAAGGCCATATCCACCAGTACCAACGTTCGATAACATTAAAGGTTACAGTGATTTTATTGCCTGAAGTGCTGATAGCGGGTGTTACGAAGTGAAAAAGCGATGTTTTAAGGATGTTATCGCGCGATTGCAAAATGAGTGATGACAAGTTTGCATACTCCACAGTATCACCTTTTGAGAATAGAATTTCGCGAGTAATTACAGATTCCCTAGTTTTCTTATTTCCTTCAATAATGATATCATCTATCACGATCTTTGAAGAATAAGAGGAATCTATACCTGCTACAGTAGTGTTTTGACCATTGCAAATATTAGAAATGAAGAACAGAAGGATGATCAGAAATTTTGGTCTGCTTCTGAAGAGATTAAATATCGAGAAAACGCATAAGCGAGTCATACCTGTCGTGCATGCTCTGATTGTAATCGAGTTCAAAGAATGAGGCTTTGATTTTATAATTAAAGCGGTTAAAGGTAGCAATAAGTGGTGAAATATCCATCTTGTTAACTTTAATAGTAACCTCCATCTTTGTAGTATCGGGAGTTGTATTCACATACAGACTAAGTATAATGGCATCATTCGATTCAACAATACGAGCAATTTCGCTTAGAAGAAAATCTCTCACGCCCATTTCGAGTACAATGATACCGCCCGGGTTGTCAACAGCCGCAAGTCGTGCAAAATATTTCGTTAGACACTGCAATGTGATTGAACCAACATAATGATTCTTTTCATTAACCACAGGAATAAGGGAAAGCTTCTGTTCATACACCTGCTTTATTATATCATAAACATGTTGCCCTTCGGTTACCGATGGGTTAGTTAATGAAAGCGAATGGTTTCCCAGCGGCTCTTCGTAAGAGTTGAGTTCGTAAATATCAGTTTCGGAGATAAGTCCCAGAAGGTCATAATTATTTACTATAGGCAGATGAGATACTTTAAACTCCTCCATGAAGTTAAGGGCGGTAATCCCGGTATCGGAAGTTTGTAATGGCATTACAGTGTCGCTAATTAATTCCTTAGCTATCATAAATTGGATTATAAGGTCAGATATACAAAAATAGTCAAAAGGTTGCAGTATTAAACTAACTTAACAAGCGCTTTATGCTAAATGTTGTTAATAAGCCTATAAGATGAGGTACATTATAATTCATAAATTTGCAACAAAATTGACAATATGACTAAGTTAAGCGTAAACATCAATAAAGTTGCAACTATTCGCAATGCACGCGGAGGTAATATACCTGATGTATTGAAAGTAGCTTTAGATTGCGAAAAATATGGTGCACAGGGCATAACAGTTCACCCTCGTCCTGATGAACGCCATATAAGATATCAGGATGTTTACAACCTGAAACCTCTATTGAGTACTGAGTTTAACATTGAGGGTAACCCTGAGAGGAGGTTTATGGATCTGGTACTGGATGTTAAACCTCATCAGGTAACACTTGTTCCGGATGCTCCAGATGCACTTACCTCAAATCATGGCTGGGATACAATCACTTATAGGAATCATCTTATAGACATAATCAGTGAGCTACATAAGTATGGTATAAGAACATCAATATTTGTTGATCCCGATAGAAAGATGGTTGAAGCAGCCGCACTTACCGGTACTGACAGGATTGAATTATATACAGAAAGTTATGCTACGGGTTACACAAAAGGGCCCGAAGCAGCAATAAGGCCTTTTGTTGAAGCAGCAAAAGCAGCGAATGAGGTGAAGCTAGGTATTAATGCAGGGCATGATCTTAGTCTTGAAAACCTGAGATATTTCAATTCAAATATACCTGGATTACTTGAGGTGTCAATTGGTCATGCTTTAATTGCCGATGCCTTGTATTTTGGTTTGCAAAGGACCATTGAGCTTTATCGTGAGCAGTTAAAGTAGATTTAACAAATTAAACCGGACTATTATGAAATTACAGTATCATCATTATGGAAGCGGGGAGCCGGTTGTTATACTGCACGGACTATTTGGTTTGTCGGATAACTGGGTAACACATGCAAAGCGACTTGCTGAGAAATACTCAGTGTTTTTGCCTGATCTCAGAAATCATGGCCGCTCACCTCATAGTCCAACTTTTAATTACCATGCCATGGCTGATGATATATTCGAGTTTATAGAAGATCATGAGCTTAAAAACAGCATATTAATTGGCCATTCGATGGGAGGAAAGGTAGCGATGCAATTCGCTTTGCAGAATCCTGATATGGTAAGTAAGCTTATAGTTATTGATATAAGTCCGGTAAAATACCCCGACAGAGATGCACATTTCGACATTATTAGTGCCATGATGTCGATTAACTTTGAAGCTGTTCACAGCCGTGAAGAAGTATCAGAAGTGCTTGCTACACGTATTCCCCAGAATGCCACTAGGCAGTTTATTTTGAAAAATCTATACAGAAAGACAAAAACAACTTTCGACTGGCGCTTAAACCTGCAGAGTATCAGTAATAATATGGATTTGATATTTGCTGGAATAGAATCGGAGGAAAGCTATGACAAACCTGCTCTCTTCATTAAAGGTGAAAGGTCTGACTATATAAAGGAAGAGCATCTGCCATTTATAGAAAAGCTCTTTCCAAATTACGAATTGCAAAGCATCAAAGGGGCTGGGCACTGGATACATGTTGATGCACCTGATGAAGTTTGTACCCTGTTCAGTAACTTTCTTGGTAAAGAGTGCACATTCCAATAAAAAAAAGAGATAGGGGTTTTCCTATCTCTTATTGTATGAGGCATAAGACATATCCAATGACCGGTTTTATTTAGTATCGTGTAACATTGATGCTTGAAACTCCGGCATTTATAGTGATATTAATTACCGAAGCTGCACCATTGTAATTTGAAGTCCTGTACAGACCGTTTGATACTTTAGTGAAACCGTTTATGTTGCGGCTTGTTAATACAGTTTCGGTTCTTAGTTGAACACCTGCAGACTCTGGCACAAAGAAATCCATTGAAGCTGCTCCTGCATCTACCTCTACATTTGTTGAAGCGTTTTTAGCTCCAAGCCTTAATTTTATTGATGAGGCACCACCGTTAACTTTAAGATTGTTCACTTTAAATTTTGACAGATCAAAATCAATACTTGCTGCACCTATATCAAAGTTGAAATCCCAGGCTGGTTGTGGATTAAGATACAATTGGACAAGGTTTCCCCTGTTTTTCAGTCTGATTTTTGAGTCGTCAATCTTAAGATTTATAGTCCGGCTATTATCTGAATCTTCCGACATCATGCTGTAATTGCCGATATTACCCTTTTTCCTGAACAGCATTAGCTTATCAGTGAATGTTGAATCTATCAAACGATAGTCGCCAGCTGCTGCATCGAAAAATAGAGTTGCGCTTTTAATGGTGCTATCATAAGGTTGAAATAATTCCTGCATATCGCCGGAAATCCTTGTACTATCAAAATTTTCATTGTCATCATTAAATTCAAATTCCCAGTTTGAATTATTCTTATGCCAGAAGGAACTTTGGTTTCTATTCTCAAATTTGGTAACAAGGATCACAGTGAGTAAAATTGCTACCAATGATAGGATCAGCTTGATATAATCCTTAATGGGAATAAGTGAAATACCCCAAAGTATGAGTATTAGTGGCCAAAGATGGAAGAAAGTCCCCCAATCGAAATATATCCAGCCCAGATTCTTTAGGATAAACAGAGTGCCGATTACGACCAGCAGGATACCCCAGAATAATTTCTTGTAGCTCATGTTTTTAAAGATTTAGATCGTTGTTTGTGTTGGTTTGGTTGTCATTTGTAATGTTTTCGTTTTCGCTCTTCTTCGAAAGCAGGGGAACTCCTTTAAGGATCATAACGATACCGATTACTATAAGCAACAGCGGCCAGAAATCTGAAAAGCTTATTTGTGGTATATAGCGCTCAATAAGGAAGAAGCCTCCAATGAGGACTAAAATTAAGCCTGCAATAAGACTTCCTTCAACTTTATTATTGTTCACGCCTTTAGTTTCGGTATATAAAGGTCGGCCTGTTTCATAACCTTCATAAGTTTCGCCAATGCCTGATGAAGATGATGTGGTTTCGGTACGAGTGAAGCCGGTGTTGAAAGGTGGGATTACGTTGTATTTCTCAGGGACCACAATCCACAGTACAATATACACCAGTAATCCGCCACCACCCATAATTGTAAGAAGAATAAATAGTATTCTGATAATTGTGGGATCCATGTTAAAGAATTCGGCAATTCCTCCGGCAACACCACCAATTACTTTGCCGTTAACTATTCGGTATAATCTGTTCTCTTTCATGATAATTGTTTTTTGTTGCCTTTTTGACGCAAGGTTTCGGTAAAGGTTACAAAAATTATTAAGGTGAGAAGGAGTTATGCAGTTACCTTGTTAATTCGTGAAGCAACAATAATACTAATCTCGTACAGAGCCAGCAGTGGAAGACTTACCAGTACCTGAGATATTATATCGGGAGGAGTGATAATTGCTGCAATTGTAACAATGATGACAATCATAAATTTGCGGTTGCGCTTAAGAAAATTGGGGGTAATAATGCCAATTTTAGTAAGGAAATACACCAGCACAGGAAGCTCAAATACCACTCCTATGGCAAAGGTTACAGACACTAGTGTGCTTATATATGATGACAGCGATATTTGGTTTTCAACAAGCTCACTTACCTGATACGTTCCAAAGAAGTTTAGAGTAAGAGGAACAATTAGAAAGTAGCTGAACAATACTCCGGTAATGAATAAGAGCGACATAATTGCAACTGCCCCTTTTGAATGCTTCTTTTCATTCTCATACAATGCCGGTTTGAGGAATCGCCAGAACTCCCATGTAATATAAGGAAATGCCACAACTAATCCCGTAAAGAAACTGATTGACATGTGAGTGGAGAACTGACCCGAAAGCTCAAGATTAATCAGCTCTATATTGTAATTATCAATACACAATGAGGTGACTCGTAATAAAGTTCCTAAACGACACAGCAGTTGGTTGGTTATGAAATCGCTATCCTTAGGAGCAAGGATGATATAGTCGAAGATGATTGTACGGTTTATAAAAGCAACAACTGCCAGGATGAAGACTGCCACTGCTGAGCGGAATAAATGGCCGCGTAAGGCATCGAGATGATCCCAGAATGACATCTCGACAGGAGGAGCCTGTTTATTCTTGTTCTTCTTGCTTGTTATTACTTCAGCCATTTGTGGTTGTTAAGACTTCAAAATTAAGCAAACTATTCAAACCAATGAGCCTAGTTGGCTAACTTATTGTAAGATAATCTCATCAGAATCGTCAGGGCGGTTTATGTTTGAGAAATTACTCGGTTCCACACCCGCAGGAAACTCATTTAAAGGAATAAAGGCGGTAGGGAAACGATTAAAAATTTCTGTCATTCGAAGCATTCCAGAGTCGATAAGTTCTTTCAGTGTATCCAAAACATGAAGAGGGTAAACCGCAATAAGAGGTTCTGCGCCGTTAGTTACAGGTACAACGCATTTATTAACATCGGCCTGTTTAATTAAGAACTCAACAACCTCCCTGCTGATATTTGGTACATCGCATGGCAAACAGACATTCAAGGGAGTGTTGCTCCTTTTCAGACAAGAGTACAGACCTCCTATAGGACCTGATTCGGGTATTTCATCATCAACTAGATTAAATCCGAATCTGCTGTATTCCACTTTTGATGTGCTTATAAGTATTGAATTGCAAAAGGGAAGCAATGCATCAATGCTATATTCTATCATAGCTTTACCTCTGTAAGGCATAAGTCCTTTATCAATTCCCATTCGCTTGCTTTTTCCTCCGGCAAGGATGATGCCTGTTACTTTATTTGCCATCGGAATCATCTTTTTCTGGCATAAACAAACAACTGTCGCCATAACTCAGGAATCGGTAATCATTGGCAAGAGCGTGATTATAGGCACCTTTCCAGATATCGCCTATGAACGCGGCTACAAGAAGCAACAAAGTGCTTTGAGGTTGATGGAAATTTGTAATTAACGATTTGCAAATCCTGAACTTATAACCCGGTATAATCATTATTCGCGTGTAACCTGATATTTCGGAGAGACTATTTCGCCTCATATAGTCATAGATAACTGTTAAGGCCTCGATAGCTGGAACATTACACTCTTGCTGATAAGGCTCCCACTGATCAATAGAGAAAAGAGCTGAACTGCTGAAACCTTCATTGTTCAAAATCTGTAGTCCCAGCCAGTAAAGACTTTCGAGTGTTCTCATAGAGGTAGTGCCAACTGCTGTTACATTATTTTGAAGATTTTGTATAAGCCTTAGGAGTGTATCGCGCTTCACAATAATCTGCTCCTCATGCATGCGGTGTTCTAATGCATTTTCAACAGTAACCGGTTTAAATGTGCCGGCACCAACATGCAGTGTTACATAGTCATGACTGCAATGATTTTGCTGCAACTCATCAAGCATCTTTTGGGTGAAGTGAAGACCTGCTGTTGGTGCTGCAACTGAGCCATTATGCATTGCATAAATTGTTTGGTACCTTTCACGGTCGTCGGATGTTGCTTCCCTGTTCAGATAGGGTGGTAATGGCACTTTCCCAAAAACTTCAAGTATCTCGCTAAATGACATAGAACTTTGGTTCCATGTGAATTTAATAATCTGGACATCTTCGTTTACAGATATTCGTGTTGCAGTTAGTGCAATGTTTTCATGAGTGAGGGTAAGCTCCTCGCTTTTCCAACGCTTGGAGTTTCCTACATAGCATTGCCAGTTTGCGTTACCTTCACCAGCAGACTCTTCGCTGAGACAAAATATTTCAATTTTCGATCCGCTGGGCTTGCGAAATATTAATCGCGCATTTATAACGCGAGTGTTATTAAAAATCAAGAAACTATTGGAAGGAAGATGATTAGGCAGGCTTGTGAATTTACTGTCGATAATATTGGCTCCCTCCACTATTAGAAGCTTAGTGTGATCCCTCTCTTCTAGAGGAAATTTTGCAATTCTGCTTTCAGACAGATCGTAATTATATTGGTTAATTAAAATTGGATCAGACATTTAACAAGTGAAATATCTGACAAAAGTAGGCTTTTTACATCAAAATACAATCCTTCACCGGTTAAACGACTAAGTGCTGCTAAGCAAATAAAGAGGAGTGCTCTAGCACTCTGATGTTTACGAGTTTACGAAAACAGATCAGAAATATTAATACGTTTTTCGTAGAGGTGCACAACATCATCGATATCAACAAGCTGAACCTTATCTATCTTATTAGATATCTGATGATACCAGATTTCAACATAGAAACTATCAAGCATGTAAAGCTTTATTACGTAGAACATAAAGATCCGGTCGATAAGCTCGCTTCCATGTGTAAGTACAATGTGAGCTTTTGATTTCGCCGGAAGGCTGACAAATTCTTCGGGAGTCATAGGTTCAAATTTTAAGCGAGTTGGAACAATGATCGTTCTATTTCTATTTCGTACTTTTCCTTTAAATACAGAAGATTGTCGAGAGTAGCTTTCTGGTCATATATACGAACCATTTCAACTATACCCTCACTACTATAATATCCTGCCTGTGCGGCATCATAAACTTTATGGTTATTATTATTGCGGATAATTGCACTAATTATTTCAAACGAAGACCAGTTAACATGCTTTTTCACTGTAAAGTAATAGGTGTCTTTAAGCTCAGTATCCCGATAAATCGTTGGTATTATCTCTTCAAGAACCATATATTTCCAGATATGAATTAAACCACTGTATGGTTTAACACTGCGGGTAGGCTGAAATTCGATTCCACTTTGACTATATAGTTCAATCAGATAGGGAAGCGAATTGTAATCATCCATATAAATTCGGATACAGGTAACCTGATTATTCTGAAATTCAAGACGACCTAGTACTGCATTGAATTTTTTTTGAAATTTCTCTCTAATTGCTGCAGTGATTCTGATGAAATCATTCATTTGATCGAAGGTAATATCTTTGATTATTGCAAAGATTGACCTTGGCTTCTTTTCATCCTCACTAAGAGGTATATGGAAATGGTCGTAAAACCCCGGATATGGATCAAGGTCCTCAAGGATAAATTCATTGTACTTGTGTTCTGATGCAAGTAGACATAATGTCTCTTTTTTAAGGATAAAGCCTAATGATTCGATGGTTTTTGGTTTTTCCATAGCCGGTAAGTGTTTTCATAAATTAATTATCACATAAACAACGAATAACGCTAAAAGTTAAGAGTTGAACGGAGTAGCTATATCGATTATTAACAAGTGGTAGTTAATAGAAAAGATACTGCTTGTAATTTGCACCCCTCAGGATGTATTATCTTTGGATAATAAAACAGACTACGCAATGAATATTAAGTATCACATTCCGAATGCAATAACAGTGTTAAACCTAATAAGTGGTGTTGTTGCTATAATTTTCCTCTTTAACGGGTATGTCATAGAAGCAGCTCTTATGGTTGGGTTAGCTACGATACTTGATTTCTTCGACGGCTTTGTCGCAAAACTTCTAAATTCAAAATCACTTATCGGGAAAGAGCTTGATTCACTGGCCGATGTTGTTTCATTTGGTGTTGTGCCAGCATTGTTTTTGTTTCACTTGATTACAAAAAGTCTGTATTTAGCAGGATACTCGGAAAACTACTATTTTATTCCATACCTTGCCTTAGCTGTTGCTGCATTCTCTGCTTTACGTCTTGCAAAATTTAACCTTGATACCAGGCAGACAACCTCATTTTTAGGCCTGCCTACACCTGCAAATGCTGTTTTTATTATATCATTTGCTGTCATTGGTCACTTTCAGGACTCACCAATTGAAATAATTAATCAAATTACTAGTAACCTATGGGTTCAAATTGGATTAATACCAATAACCTGTTTCCTGTTAATATCAGAACTGCCGATGTTTGCAATCAAGGTATCAAAAGGTGTGAAATTTAAAGATAACAGTCTGAAATACACCTTTCTTATAATTGCAGCACTATTAGTAGGGACACTATACTGGACAGGATTAACATTGGCAATGATTCTGTATGTAATTATGTCACTGCTATTTGAAAAAAGAAAAAATTTTTAGCAAACATGAGAAGTGATTGTTTTAATTATATTTTTGTGCCGAGCGTTTGAACAATTTTAAAAAAGAACCGAATAGACTGATGAAGCTGATTTACAAAATAGTTATTGTAGTTTTACTTATTATTGGATTTACCCCTTTTGAGTCGCACATTGCCAGTGCAAGTTATAATGAGTCAGAATTATTAACGGATCTTGAAAATCAGAAACTCACCAAAATACTAGCTGCAGATGTCATTGAAAGCCTTGATTCGCTCATAGGCAAATTTTCAGCGCGTTACCGTTTCAGCGGAAATATACTTGTTGCTTACAATGGTACTGAAATATATAAGAAATCAATTGGTTACGCTGACCCATTAAAGAAAGAGGCAGTAAATACAGAGACTATTTTTCAGTTAGCTTCGGTCAGTAAGCAATTTACAGCTGCAGCTATCATGCTTCTTAAAGCTGACGGAAGGCTTGATTATGACGATTTGCTTGTTAAGTACATTCCTGAATTACCCTACAATACTGTTAAGCTTTCACATTTGCTGCACCATTTATCCGGTCTTCCGAACTATCTTTATCTGGTTGATAATTATTGGAAAAGACCAATATCGCCTGACAACGAAGATGTGGTTGATCTTCTGGCAAAATATAAGTTACCACTTTATTTTAAGCCCGGCACAAGATATGACTACTCAAATACTGGTTATGTAATGCTTGCAACAGTAGTACAACGTATATCAGGCTTATCACTGAACGACTTCCTTCAGGCAAGGGTCTTTCAGCCTCTTGGAATGAAACATACCTTTGTTTATTCTAATGCTGATAGTGCTTGTCAACGGGTGCATATTGATGGCTTTCGATCAATAAAGAGCGGTTTTGTCAGGATTAAGGAAACACCAAACAATGGTCCGGTAGGCGATAAAGGAGTTTGCTCAACTGCCGAAGATCTTTTAAAGTGGGATAATGCATTGTATAATGGTTCTCCAATTAGTCAGGAGCTACTTGAAGAAGCATTTAAACCTTCTTATACTAATGCAGGAAAGGTTGTACCTTATGGATTGGGTTTTAGAATCAGAGAAACCAATGGTACAAAAGTTGTTTATCATAACGGCATTTGGGAAGGCTCACGAACCAATTTCCATCGTTATATTGAAAAGAAAAATACAATAATTGTACTCAACAACACTAGTATCTCATCAAATCATGAGCTTGTACGCCTCATTGAAAACACACTCAATAAAGAGAATTCACTTGGAGTTACAACTGAAATAACAAAGATCGTTATTGAATCGGGGGTAAATAGTGCTTTTGATTATTATTGTGAAATGATTGAGAAGAATCAGCAGGCTGATATCAGGAAGCTAATGCAGGTTGCCGATTTCATGTATAGTATTGGAAAAGATAAAAAAGCAGAAGAGATAAAGGAGTTATGCAACCTTATGGTTAGCATTTAACTACTATTTTCTCAGTTCGAAATTCTTACCCAGATAAACATCACGTACTCTTTCGTCAGCGGCAAGTTCTTCGGCTGTGCCTGATTTTAAAACAGAACCTTCAAATAGCAAGTATGCTCTGTCAGTTATATTTAATGTTTCATGTACATTGTGGTCGGTAATAAGTATCCCGATATTCTTGTTCTTGAGTTTAGCTACAATTTGCTGAATATCTTCAACTGCAATCGGATCGACTCCTGCGAATGGTTCATCAAGAAGAATAAATTTAGGATCTACAGCCAGTGCACGAGCTATTTCAGTACGACGGCGTTCACCACCTGAAAGTTGAATACCTTTACTTTTTCTAACATTATGTAGGCCAAATTCATCAATAAGACTCTCGAGCCGTTCATGTTGCTGATGTTTCTTAAGATTGGTGAATTCAAGTACTGAAAGAATGTTATCCTCAACACTCAATTGGCGGAAAACCGAAGCTTCTTGTGCAAGGTAACCTATTCCAAGTTGTGATCTGCGATACATGGGCATATCAGTAATCTCTGTATTTTCGAGATAAACATGACCAGATAGAGGTTTGATAAGTCCAACGATCATATAGAAAGATGTGGTTTTGCCGGCGCCATTTGGTCCGAGTAAACCAACGATTTCGCCTTGTTGTACCTGTACCGAAACATTATTTACTACTGTCCGTTGGCGGTATTTCTTAACTAAATTCTCAGTTCTCAGGATCATATTAGCTTGCTTTATCGTTAAGGTCATCCCAGAATTCTATTGCTCTACGTGTATGAGGGATAACTATTGTGCCACCAACCAGATTTGCGATACCAATTATTTCCATTAACTGCTCTTCGGTTATACCAAGTTCATAGCATTTAATTAGATGATATTTAATGCAATCATCACAGCGAAGCACCATTGAGGCAACAAGACCAAGCATCTCTTTTGTTGCTGCATCAAGTTTGCCATCTTCATAACTAAGAGCGTCGACGCTATATATCCTTTTAAGAATCTTGTTGTTAGGTGCTGATAGCAAACGGTCGTTCATTTTACTTCTGTAAGCATTGAACTGATCAAGTTTTTCGCCCATACGATTGTATATTAAATTATGCCTTCCTTAAGGATATCATGAAGATGAACAACTCCAACATAAAACCCATTCTCCATAACGAGCATTTGAGTGATATTATTTTTCCTCATAACATCAAGAGCATCGGCAACCAACATGTCGGAGTTAACTGTGAGAGGGTTTTTCGACATTATATCGGCAGCTTTCAGATCATGAACCGGAACTTCACGGTGTAACATACGACGAATATCGCCGTCGGTAATTATGCCCGCAAGTCGGTCGCCGTCAAGAACAGCTGTTGCACCCAGTCTTTTTGAAGAGATTTCAAGTATTACTGAACGCATATCATCATCAAGCTGCACTTCGGGTTTTTCGTTAGTCTTATATAGTTCGCATACACGAAGGTAAAGTCGTTTGCCCAGAGCTCCACCAGGATGATAACGCGCGAAATCTTCGCGGGTAAACCCTCGGCATTCAAGTAAGGCAACGGCAAGAGCATCGCCCATAACTAATTGAGCCGTAGTGCTTGCTGTAGGGGCAAGGTTATTCGGACAAGCTTCGCGCTGTACCGTGCTATTCAATACAAAATCGGAATTGCGAGCCAGAAAAGAATCTACATTCCCAACTAATGCAATAATTTTATTACCAAGGGTTCTGATTAAAGGTACAAGCACTTTAATTTCAGGGGTATCGCCACTTTTCGAAAGACAGATTACTACATCATGCGGCCTTATCATTCCCAGATCACCATGAATTGCATCGGCAGCATGCATAAAAATTGCCGGAGTGCCTGTGCTATTTAAAGTACTCACAAGTTTTGAAGCTATATTTGCACTTTTCCCGATACCTGTTATGATTACCCTTCCGGAGCAATTCAGAATTAAGCGCACACTCTCTTCAAAATCTGAATTGAGATAACCACTTAACTGTTCAATAGCTGTGGCTTCCTCCTGAATAGTACGAAGGCCAATAGCTCTTATTTCTTCTGAAGTTTTCAATATTTTAGCTATATTTAATCCCTGCAAATATACTGACTTAACCATTTATCTCATCAGGAATAGTTGCTTATGAATTAAAACAGTAAACTATTTGATAATTAGTTGTGTATTACATTAAAAAAAATAGCAAATTTGCACTCCTTTTAAAGAAATGAGGTGAAGTAGTTACCGGGAAGACAAAAGCAATAGTAGCTTCATTATTTTTTAAAAGTCCTATGTGACTTTAGCACAATATATTAGCTTATTGATGGTTAGATAATTGTTTTTTGTAGTGTGGGGTGAAATAGGCTGTTAAATTCAATTTTTTTAAGATTTTTACTAAGTTCTTAAAAAAAATATTGGAAAGTGGCGTGTTAATGATTAAATTTGTTAAGGATGAAACAAGCTCTTACATTGCATGGGAGGATTACTTGTTTGACTAAGTTAGAAAATGACCACAATGAATAAAAAGATAGAGAACATTTCATTAAACGAGTTATTAAAGAAAATTTTTGGGTTTGATTCATTTAAAGGGAATCAGGAGCAAATTATACAAAGTTTACTTGAAGGCAATGACACATTTGTTATTATGCCAACAGGTGGAGGTAAATCAATGTGTTATCAGTTGCCTGCCTTAATTAGCGAAGGAACTGCTATCATTATATCACCACTTATAGCTCTAATGAAAAATCAGGTAGATGCAATAAGGAACTTTGGCGCAGAGAAAGGAATAGCACATGTTTTGAACTCATCACTTGGGAAGCAAGAAATAGCTGATGTAAGAAAGGATCTTGTTAGCGGAAAGACAAAATTACTTTATGTTGCCCCTGAATCGCTTACCAAAGATGAGAATGTGCAATTCTTTAAAGATATTAACATCTCTTTCTTTGCGATTGATGAAGCTCATTGTATTTCGGAATGGGGTCATGATTTCAGACCAGAGTACAGAAGGTTGAGGCCAATTATTGAATCAATTGGCAAGAGAGTTCCAATAATAGCACTAACTGCAACTGCAACACCTAAAGTTCAGCAAGATATTCAGAAAAACCTGAATATGCTTGATGCTAAACTCTTTATCTCGTCATTCAATAGACCTAATCTTTATTACGAAGTACGCCCTAAAGCAGAAGATGTAATAAAGGACATCATTAAATACATTAAATCACAGCCGGGTAAGTCGGGTATTGTATATTGCCTGAGTAGAAAGAAAGTTGAAGAACTTGCCGAAACACTTCAGGTGAATGGAATAAAAGCCCTGCCTTATCATGCCGGACTCGATTCGCAAACCAGAGTTATTAATCAGGATAAGTTCCTGATGGAGGAAATTGATGTTATTGTTGCAACTATTGCCTTTGGTATGGGAATTGACAAACCGGATGTAAGGTATGTTATTCATCATGATATACCAAAAAGTCTTGAGGGCTACTATCAGGAGACCGGCAGAGCCGGAAGAGATGATGGTGAAGGCAATTGCATAGCTTTCTATAGCTATGATGACATTCAGAAATTAGAAAAGTTCAATAAAAATAAATTAGTTGCAGAGCAAGAGATAGCAAGTCAGTTGCTTCTTGAAACTGTAGCTTATGCAGAATCATCTGTGTGTCGCCGCAAGCAGTTGCTTCACTATTTTGGTGAAGTTTATCATGAAGATAATTGTGGAAGTTGTGATAATTGTCTCCATCCGAAAACCAAGTTTGAAGGAATGGAATCAGTTGAACTTGTTCTTGAGACCGTGATTGCTGTTAAACAGCTTTTTAAGGCGAAACACATTATTGGAGTTATTACAGGAAAGCTTTCAGCTAACAACAAATCATTCAAACACAATCAACTTGAAGTGTTTGGAAAGGGAAGTGAGAAGGACGAAAAATATTGGAATGCTGTTATTAGACAGATGCTCATTGAGCGATTGTTAGTAAAGGATATTGAAAATTACGGACTCTTAAAGGTGACCCCTGAAGGGCACAAGTTCCTTAAGAAGCCATATTCAATAATGCTTACACGTGACCATGATTATGAGAATGCTGAGGAGGAAGATTTCTTTGCAGGAGGAGGTGTTAAAACAAGTACTGCTGATAAGGTGCTGTTTACACTTCTTAAAGATCTGCGAAAAGAGATTTCAAGGAAAGAAAATCTTCCACCGTTTGTGATCTTCCAGGATCCTTCACTCGAAGATATGGCCATTCAATATCCCATTAATTTTGAAGAATTAAAGCAGATAACCGGTGTTGGGTCGGGTAAAGCACAAAAATATGGTGAGCCATTCCTCAAGCTGATCAAGAACTATGTCGAGGAAAATGAAATAATACGCCCTATGGACATGGTTGTTAAGTCGGTTGTAAACAAATCGGGATTAAAAGTTTACATTATTCAGAATATTGACCGTAAGATCTCAATAGAGGATATCGCTACCGCTAAAAATATGACAATTAGTGAGTTGCTTACCGAAATCGAAAGAATCGTGTCGTCAGGTACTAAACTTGATCTGAGTTATTATGTAAATGAATATGTTGATCCTTATCATCAGGAAGAAATATATGACTATTTTCGCGAAGCCGAAAGCGATTCAATTGAAGACGCTTTGAGAGAACTGGGAGAAGATGAGTTTTCGGAAGATGAAATCCGACTCATGCGCATCAAGTTTATGTCGGATCTTGGCAATTAACAGCAACTGAAAACACATTCAAAAAACATGCAAGAAGAAACATTCTCAAACACTGACAAAATACCTTCAAAATCAGGGAAACTAAATCTTATTCTGTCAATAACAAATATTATTCTCTTTATTGGTCTACTGGCATTTTATTTCCTTGTATTAAAGAAAGACAATGAAAGTGTTCCATCGAGAGCAATAGCCAAGGCTTCAGAAGGAGCAGTTTCAGTAGCTTATGTTAACAGCGATTCAATACTTGCAAACTACACTCTTGTTAAGCACATGAGAGAGGAGCTTGAGAAAAAATCAGCACAGTTTGAGTCTGAATTAAAAAAACGCCAGGCTTCGTTTGAGAAGGATGCTGCATATTTTCAGGAACAGGTAAGTAAGAAAAGCATTTCAGAGGCTTCAGCTCAGGAGGTTTACAGTAGTCTTATGGCAGAGCAACAAAAATTGTACGAATTAAGAGAGCGATATTCAACAGAGATTTCACGTGAGGAATTTGATATGAATCAGTTATTGCTGGATAGTCTTAATAACTTCCTTAAAAGATACAACCAAAAGATGAACTTCGATTACATCTTCTCGTATAACAGAGGTGGCAGTATCTTAACCGCAAATGATTCGCTCGATATTACCGACGATGTGCTGCGCTTACTTAATAGCGAGTTTAAACCCAAAAAGTAATAACTTGAATAAACTGGTTAAATCTCTGTTTACAGGAATAATATGCATTTCTGCTTTTGCATGTAATACCTTTAATTCGTCAAAATCGAACCAGGAGAATATTATTCCAAGGGAGAAAATGATAAGGCTTATGGCTGATATTGAAATTACTGAAACAGCTTTAAGAGCGAAACAGGCAAATTATTCAAGAGACAGTTTGTTAATCTTATCAAGGAATTCATTCGATTCGATATACCGATATTATGGAACTACTCCTCAACTATTCAGAGAAAATATGCTTGCGTACCAGAGTAATCTCGATGATTATCAGAAAATGTTAGAAGAGAAACTCCAAATACTTATTAAAATTAAAGATAGTATCTCAATGATGAGCGATTCAACTAACAGAGTTGCAGATGTTGAATAAGTATGTAAGGAATTGAAAAATCCTGATAACTAGTACCAAGTTTTTTTCTAACACTATAACTATTCGTTATTTGGTGGCAACAGCAGTATAATCGTTTGAATCACCTCCACCAATAATAGTATAAGTCCAGGTCATTCTTGTTGAAGAGGTCATTGTACCGGTACCTTCAATTGTCATTCCAGCCGATATTTCCTGAGAAGGGATTACAATTCTTGAACTTGTAACAACCCCGTAAGCTGATCTTGAAGAGCCAAAATTAGCCATGTTCCTAAGAATTACCTGTGAAGAATTTGTTGCATCGTTAGTAATAGTAACTGTGTAGCTTGAGGATTTTTTTGCCGGAGATTCAGAAAACATCCATGTGCCGGTAAATTTATCTCTAACATCATTTCCATCAGGATCAACATCTTCCTCAATGGCACAAGATGTCATAAATACCAGCAGAATAAGTGACAAAAGTAGTTTATATGATTTCATACGGGTGAAGGTTTTGATATTAGTTACTTGGTTCATGTTTTACATATATAGCATATCAAAAGGTATGCCAACAAATAGAAGTCCTATAAAATTATCTTTAAAGATTGGGAATGGCCGTTTGATGAACGTATACGTATAAGGTATATTCCATTTTTGAATGAATGACATACTCTGGTGGTAGCCTCAGTAACAGGAGTGCTATACTGAAGTCTGCCATCAGCAGAAAATATTTCAATTAGGCTATTTATATTCACTTGATAATTTGTTTTAACTACCAGTTCGCCATTGCCTGTTGAATAGGCACTCAACATCAGGGGCTTTACAGAAATAGTGCCAACTGTACATTCGGCAGGTAATCCACCTGCAGTTTGAACATGATCAACAAGACTATCGAAAGTCGGTGGCCATATATGTTTTGATGATATAATCCTATCAGGCTTAATTACAATAACGGTAGGATAGGACATTACCTCGTAAATGCCAACAACACGATTGCCACCGCCTTGAAGACCACTGATTGATGGGTATGTTGCACCCCATAAAGAATCAAACTCTCTTACACCTGCATTGTCGTTACCCCAGTTAATTCCAAGAACAATAACATTGCCCTGATTACAGCCAAAGTACACATAAGCACTGTTTATCTCTGATGCATATGTTTGACAAGGCCCACATGAGGTTGTAAAAAAATCTATAACTACAATTTTATCTGCATTTAGGTAATCGTATAGGCGATGCAATACACTATTGTAATCTTTAGCAGTAAAATCTACGGCAGTATCAAACGGTACCTGAGCATAAGACCTGTTATAGGAGATGATAGTTACTAAAAGTATAAACAGGTTCTTTGTCATTCTATAGATGTTAAAAGTTAGTTATTTCTGTTTAATAATCTCATTAACAAGATTTCCTGCCAGCCTGCTAGCACCTACTCTGAAGAGTGAGTTAGTAAGCCATTGAGGCCCGAGAATACTTTCAACGAGACGACAGTATTCAACAGCCTGATTGGGAGTTACAATACCCCCTGCAGGTTTAAAACCGCAAACTTTATTAGTTTTTTTATAGAAATCGCTTATTGCATGAAGCATCACAAATGAAGCTTCAAGTGTTGCTGCCTTCGCAATCTTACCGGTTGATGTTTTAATGAAATCAGCCCCGGCTTCAAGGGCAACCATTGAGGCTTTATAAATATTCTCATTATTAACTAACTCGCCGGTTTCAAGAATTACCTTTAAGTGAACATCACCGCAAAGCTCTTTAATAGAATAAATCTCATCTGACACCTGATTAATGTCACCCTCAAGAAATTTGCCTCTCGAAATTACCATATCAATTTCATCGGCACCTTCATTAATAGCATATAAGATTTCTGATATCTTTATGTTTAATGGCGATTGACCAGAAGGAAAAGCCCCAGCTACGCTTGCTACCTTAATGCCACTGGTTTTTAGCAATTTTACAGCTTGATTTACAAATACCGGATATACACAAACTGCTGCAACATCCGGAAAACCTTGATCACGGAAGCTTAATGCCCTGTTGCATAAATCAGTAATAGTTTGCTTATTGTCGTTGCCTTCGAGAGTAGTAAGATCAATAGTATTAAGAAGAAATGATAACTCCTCAAGATGAGTTGCGAAGTGTTTTGATTCCTTTTTTACTATAGCCTGAACCTGTAATTTAACAGATTCTTCATCAAGTGAAATTCGGTTTAACATAAATGGTAATTGTGCCGTAAAAATAATAAATTAATCAGGAGAGTTAACCGGTTGAAATTACCTAACCTGATAAAGAAATAAACTACTTTGCATCAGATGGATCCCACCCTGTAGCAAGATCTTCATTCATATTATCAAGGTAATTCATATCGTCGGTATTGAGTTCAAAATCAAAGATCTGAAGGTTTTCGGCAATTCGTGATGTGACGGATGATTTAGGAATAACAACAAAATTATGCTGCACCCCCCATCTTAATAATATCTGAACAGTATTTTTCTTGTACTTTGAGGCAAGCTTCACTAATGAGGGCTCTTTAAGTTTAACGCCTTTTGTTAGAGGACTATATGCAACCGGAACAATATTGTTCCTCTCGCACATTTCAACTACCTGTTTTCTGCTACCGTATATGAATGGGTGTAGTTCAATTTGATTAACAGCCGGAACAACCTTGCATAATGAAAGTAATTCATCGAGATGATGGGTCATGTAATTACTAACCCCAATAGCCTTGCATTTTCCTTCATCATAAAGAGTTTCAAGAGCTTTCCAGGTCTCTTTCCTTTTGCCCATTACTGGCCAGTGAATCAGATATAGATCCAGATATTCAAGATTCAATCTGTTTAAAGTAGCATTAAAAGCTTTGATAGCCTGATCATAACCATGATCTGTATTCCAAACTTTTGACGTGACGAAAATCTGTTTTCTTGGCACAACACCTGAATTAACAGCCTTTCCAACAGCTCTCTCATTATTATAGATCATTGCAGTATCAATGTGTCGGTAACCACTTTTTAGAGCAAATTCAATTGACTTTTCGGTTGAACTATTATCTGGCATTTGATATACACCCAATCCAATTGATGGAATAGTTGTTTCATTATTTAATTTAATTAATGGGATACGCGACATTGCAATAATTTTTGTAGCAAAACATGCAAATTTCTTAAAAGTTTATGAACTCTCTCACGAATGTGACAACCAATATTATTTTAACTTAGCAAAAAATAACAGCATGAAGATTGCATTATTTGGTAAATTGTTTGGTGATGACAGATTTAACTATCTGCAACTCCTTATAAATAAGTTGCAAACGGAAGGAATTTCAATAATTATTGCAGAGGAGTTTTATTCCTACATCAAAGATAGAATTATACTGACGGAAGAAATAAAAACTTTCAATAGTCAGAAAGACATTGAATCAGGCACTGACTTCCTTATATCAGTAGGCGGCGATGGCACTTTGCTTGACTCGATTAAATATATTGGAAACTCGGGAATTCCAATAATGGGAATAAATCTTGGAAGAATGGGTTTCCTTTCAGGAATTAACAAAGAAGAGATTGATCAGGCGATTGAAGCATTAGTAAATCAGCAGTTTAAGCTAGACAAAAGATCACTTATCAGACTCGAAACCAGACAAGCTCTTTTTGGAGAGCATAACTATGCACTTAATGAATTAACTATTAACAAAAAGGATACAGGATCGATGATTCTGGTTTACGTATATGTTAATAATACCCTTCTTAATGCGTATTGGGGAGATGGTATCATTATTGCTACACCTACAGGATCAACAGCATATTCATTAAGCTGTAATGGCCCGATACTTGCACCTGATAGTGAGAATTTATTGATCACCCCTATAGCAACACACAATTTAACTGTTCGGCCTGTCGTTATTCCTGACAGTTGTGAAATAAAGGTTAGAGTGGAAGGACGCATGTCGCAATTTCTTGTTGGATTGGATAGTAGATATGAAACAATAGATTCAACTACTGAAATGATAATTAAAAAAGAAACATTCCATATAAATCTCGTGCAGAGGCTTAACGACAGTTTTTTTACAACCATCAGGCATAAATTAATGTGGGGACGCGATATCAGAATATAACCGGCTTTATAATAAAAGTGATTATAAGGCCAAAATTTCCTATTTTTGCAACTCAAATTAATGTTTATCAGCCGATAAGTTGTTATTTGTTTTATTTATGAACGTTATATCGCTCACTATGCGTAATTTTTCGGCAAAGTTTAGTATTAAAGCTCTGGCATTTACACTGTTTTTTATAGTGCCATTCTCTTCATTCTCTCAGGGTTATGGCGAAGTTGGTATTCATGGCGGGGTTTCATATTATCTTGGCGATCTTAATCCGGGAAATCATTTTCAAATGATGAAACCGTCTTTTGGCGGATTTGTAAGGCATAACTTCAATGAACGCATAGCAGTTAATCTATCGGGTACATTTGGTCAGATAACAGGCGACGATGCAGTTTCAGGGTATAATCCTGACAGAAACCTGAATTTTATTAGTCCCATTACTGATATCTCTGCAACCTTCGAAATTAACTTCTTTGAATATTTTATAGGAAGTGTGCGACATTTCATTACACCTTATATGTTTGCAGGTGCAGGGGTTACAATGTTCAATCCAAAAGGTGAGTATGATGGAAATCTATATGAGCTTCAGCCCCTTAAGACTGAAGGTCAGGGCACAGAGTTATATCCCGACAGAAAGCCGTATAGTAGAACAACTTTTAATATCCCGTTCGGCATAGGTGTTAAGTATAGTTTAAACGATTATATCGGGCTTTCACTAAGCTGGACCATGCACAAAGCATACTCCGATTATCTTGATGATGTAAGTAAAACTTATTATCTCAACTTAATTGATGCAAACCCAAGTGAAGTTGGCATTGGAGCATTGTTGTCAGATCCTACACTATCGCATAAAAACGGTATTCAGAGAGGTAATTCACAGAACAACGACTGGTACTCATTCGCTGGTTTAAGTGTTTCTTTCAGAATTAATTATAATACTAGCAAAAAATGTCTTAACACTTTTTTGTAAACTGCTTAACAAATATTAACAAGCTAACGATATAAGCTATTAAAATAACTGCCTAATTTTATTCCCGATTCTAACAGATGGATCTCAAGAGCAAAATAGATTTAACAAAGCTGCCGAAGCATGTTGCCATTATTATGGATGGCAATGGTCGTTGGGCTAAAAAAAGAGGAGAAGCAAGGGTATTTGGTCATCAGCATGGGGTTGAATCTGTTCGGCTGATTGCTACAACAGCAGCTAATCTTGGAATCAAGCACTTAACTTTATATGCATTTTCAACCGAAAACTGGAAACGCCCACAGTATGAAGTTGATGCATTGATGGATTTGTTAGTTCACACATTAAATCAGGAACTAGAAACATTGATGAGCAATAACATAAAGCTTAAGGCAATAGGTGACTTGACTGGCTTAAAGCAGGATTGTTATAATCAACTCATGCAAACAATGGAGAAGACCTCTGCCAACGAACAGATGGAACTTATCCTCGCACTCAATTATAGTGGCCGCTGGGAGATCTCCGAAGCAACAAGGCGAATTGCAACTGACATAAAGAATGGATTATATACAATAGATGATATTACGAGTGAAAAGGTTGAAAAGTATTTAACTACAAATAATATTCCTGATCCGGAATTGCTGATTAGAACCGGAGGTGAGAATAGAGTAAGTAACTTTCTACTATGGCAAATAGCATACGCTGAATTATATTTTACTAAAGTTTTCTGGCCCGACTTTAGAGAAAATGACTTTTATGAGGCCATAATTAATTACCAAGCCCGCGAGCGCAGGTTCGGCATGATAAGTGAACAAATAAATCAAGCCTTCGATAAATGAAATTAAAACATAGCCTACTTACAGTTCTTCTTTTTTTATCTGTTTTCAGTTCCTTTGCTCAAATTAGGCTGGGCGATGATTTAAATCAGTTTGATTATGCTGCTCCTAAAGAATATATAATCGGAGGAATTACAGTTTCTGGTGTCCAATACCTCGACCACAACGTCATAATTATGTTATCGGGCCTTCAGGTAGCAGATAAAATAGAGATACCCGGTGAAAGAATCAGAAAAGCAATAGATAAACTTTGGAGTCAAGGGTTGTTTGAGGATATTAGTATCACATCCAGTAAAATCTCTGACGATTTGATTTTCCTTAACATCGATCTCAAAGAACGTCCTAGGCTTGCTAAATTCTCTTTTAAAGGAATAAAGAAGTCGGAAGCTGATGATATTCGTGAAAAAATTAAGCTTGTTAGGAATGATGTTGTAACTGAAAATGTAATTAACAGAACTTCTAATATTATCAGGAAACATTTTACTGATAAGGGTTTCTTGAATACTACAGTTGACATAGATCAATATCGCGACAGTTTAAGAGCAAATGAGGTTAGTCTTGTAATTAAAGTTGATAAAGGCTCACGGGTGAGGATCAATGAAATTAATATAATAGGTAACAAGGAACTAAGTGATGCACAGCTAAAATCGGCATTAAAAGATACTAAAGAAAAAGGTGCATTCGAACCTTTCAAGGTTCTCGATAAAGTACTACTTGAAATGCCACGTAAACTGCTAACTTTCAGTGCTGACTCAATTTCAGAGTTTACAACCAATACTATCAACCGCCATTTCAAGTTCAGGATATTTAAATCCTCAAAATTCATTCAGGATGATTTTGAAGAAGACCTTAACAAACTTATTGCCCGCTATAATAACAATGGATTCAGAGATGCGGTAATTGTAAGAGATACCGTATATAAATCGGCCGATAACAAAAATGTAATTGTAGACATTCATGTAAATGAAGGTCCCCGCTACTACTTTGGTGATATTAAATGGATTGGAAACACAAAATATACATCAAAACAACTCAGCGAGATTCTCAAGATACAGAAAGGCGATGTTTACAACCAGAGTGAGCTTGATGCAAACCTTAACTACAACCCAAATGGTTTAGATATCAGTTCTCTATATCTTGACGATGGTTACCTTTTCTTCTCAATTGTGCCGGTTGAAGTGAGAGTTGAAAACGATACTATTGACCTAGAGTTACGCATTCGGGAAGGTAAGCAGGCTACTATCAATAAGGTAACTGTAAAAGGAAATACAAGAACAAACGACCATGTTGTGATGCGAGAGTTGCGTACCCGTCCAGGTCAATTGTTCAGTAGAACAGATATAATTAGAACCACACGCGAATTAGCTCAGTTAAGATATTTCGACCCCGAGAAAATCGTTCCAACTCCTATTCCAAATGCTGCCGATGGTACTGTTGATATAGAGTACAAAGTTGAAGAAACATCATCAGATCAGGTTGAGCTATCAGGCGGTTGGGGTTATGGTAGAGTAGTTGGTACTTTAGGTCTAACCTTTAACAATTTTTCTGCAAGGAATCTGTTTAAAGGATCAGCATGGCGACCTATACCTTCAGGTGATGGACAAAAGCTTAGTTTGAGGCTTTCATCTTATGGAAGAGGGTATGTTAGTTATAGTGCATCATTTACCGAACCATGGCTAGGCGGCAAAAAGCCTAATTCATTTAGTATCAGCTATTATCACTCTTTGTTCTCGAATGGCGTTAGTAAATCTCAGGAGAATTACTACTCCTTTACAATTGATGGTTTATCATTCATGTTAGGAAAAAGACTGCAAGTACCCGATGACTATTTCACCTTAGTGCAGAGAATCTCCCTTCAAAACTACAGGTTGCAGAACTACAGGAATATATTTTCATTCGGTACAGGCACTGGAACATACAGGAACTTCAGTTATGGAATCACTTTTGCCCGTAATTCGGTTGATAGTCCTATATTCCAGCGCTCAGGCTCAGAGGTTTCATTATCACTTGATGTAACGCCTCCTTATTCACTATTGAACAATAAAGATTATACCACTCTATCTGAAGACGAAAAATTTAAATGGATAGAATACCATAAATGGAAATTCAATGCCTCTGTTTATCGTCAGGTTGTTGGAAATCTTGTGCTTAGTGCACGTACTAAGTACGGATTCTTAGGCTTGTATAATCGCGATATAGGCATTACTCCTTTCGATAGATTTTATCTTGGTGGAGATGGATTGTCAGGAACAACCAATATGGATGGCCGCGAAATCATTGGTATGAGGGGTTACTCGAATGAAAGTGTTACTCCTGACTATTATAGAAATAGAAACACTGGTGGTACAATTTTCAATAAAACAACCATTGAACTTAGATATCCATTATCGCTGAATCCGAGTGCTACCATTTATGCTCTAACATTCATCGAAGCAGGAAATGCATGGAAAGAGTTTAAAGATTTTAATCCATTTGCCTTAAAGCGTTCTGCAGGTATTGGCGTGCGAGTGTTCTTGCCTATGTTTGGTCTGTTAGGTCTCGATTGGGGGTATGGATTCGACCAAATACCAGGATTGCCAAGTGCAAATAAAGGACAATTCCACTTCTCTATTAATCAGAGTATAGATTAAATTATGTCAGATAAATAATTGTGGCAGGTTTTTTGATAACAACTTAAAAAAGTCATTAATAAACATCACTCACCTCAAAAAAACGGAGGACCAATGAAACGTCTAGTATTAATATTCGCTTTACTGCTTACACTTGCATCAGTATCTAATGCACAGAAATTCGCTTATATAGATAGTGAATTTATCATGGAGAATATTCCTGAATACACTGATGCTAAAAAAGAAATTGACGAACTCTCAATGCAATGGCAGAAAGAGATTGAAGGCAAATTTGCTGAAATCGATCAATTATATAAGAAGTTTACAGCAGAAGCTGTTTTACTACCTGATGATATTAAAGTAAAACGTGAACAAGAGATTATAAATAAGGAGAAGGCTGCTAAAGATCTTCAGAAACAACGCTTTGGTACCGATGGTGATCTTTTTAAACGTAGACAGGATCTTATAAAGCCTATACAGGAAAAAGTAGCTTCGGCAATTGAAGCACTTGCTACTACTGAAAATTACGCAGTAGTGTTTGACAAAGCAGGTAGCGTTTCGATGGTGTACACAAACCCGCGATATGATATTAGTGAAGAAGTTCTTGATAAGATGGGATATTCTTATAAGACAAGAAAATAACTATATTTGCTGAGCATGCCTTTTTTAATAGTCTTAAATTGTTATTTTTGCATATATTTAAAAATTAAACCCTAACCGATTACAATGAAACAAATATTGAAACTCTTCCTGGTAGTATTAATTGCAGGTATTACATTAGAGAGCAGCGCTCAGAAACAACAGAAATTAGGTCATATCAACTTTGCACAGTTGTATGAACAAATGCCAGGACAGGATAGTATCCGTAAAGTATTTGTCTCCTTCCAGGAACAACTACAGACTCAGTTTCAGGCAATGCAAACTGAATATGAAAGCAAACTTGGCGATTATCAGGCTAATCAGGCTACTATGTCGGCAATAATCAAGCAAACCAAGGAAAGAGAAATTCTCGACTTGCAGCGCCGTATTCAGGAGTTTCAGCAAACTGCTCAGGAAGAACTTCAAAATAAAGAAAGTGAGTTAACTGCACCTATTATTGACAGAGCTCGTAATGCCGTTAAAGAAGTAGCTAAAGAAAATGGTTACACTTTTATCTTTAATTCAACTGAAGGCCTTCTGTTATATACCGAAAATGCAGATGATATTATGGCCATGGTAAAGAAGAAACTAGGCCTTAAATAAGCACTGTAGTTTAAAAGATTAATTGAAAGCTGCCTATAGGGCAGCTTTTTCTGTTTGTTTAGTGTTTATTAGAAAAAGATTTGTGTATGAGTGATCATATTATTAAGAATTTCGAAGAACACGTAGAGCTAAACTTTCAATTATATAGTAACCTTTTCCTAACTATACCGATGGATGCTGTTGTTCAAATCGGTATGCTTATGCCAATATTAAGAGATCAGTGTGAAAAAGGCTTGGCAGAATCAAAATACCCAATTGATATTATTGACGATTTCTTAGATAAGAATAAGCCAGGCTTATCAGACCGTCAGAAGATAGATTTCCTGTTTCAGGTAATACAATTTGTTGAAAGACAAATTCTGCTCATTGATGCACTTGAAGATGCAGCCTATAATAAAATTCATAGAATTAATGGACCAAATACTCTTAACCAATTTCTACTTCGGGTTAAGAACGATCACCTTGAATGGAAGCTCAAAAATTTCCTTCCTAAATTTGGAGTCAGAGTGGTATTAACTGCTCACCCTACCCAATTTTATACCGGACAGGTGCTAGCTATTAGCTCTGATCTTAATAAAGCTATTGCAGCAAAAGAGACCTCAACAGTAAGAGATCTGATGCACCAGTTAAGCAAAACACCATTTTTCAGAAAACAGAAACCAACTCCTTATAGTGAGGCAATCAGACTTATTTGGAATCTTGTTAACGTGCTTTATCCTGCAATTGGTGATTTGTATAATACTGTGGCAGAGGACTACCCCGACGAAGTAGATGATAATGCCAGATTGATATCTTTAGGTTTTTGGCCTGGTGGAGATAGAGATGGAAACCCGTTTGTAGATGTCGAAACAACTTTAAATGTGGCCAGATATCTTAAAGAATCAATAATTAACTGCTATATTAAGGATATTCAAGAGCTTAAAAGAAGATTGAGTTTTGTTGGCGTTTCTGATCGTCTTGAAAAGCTTGAATCTTTATTAATAGAGGAGCAGCAAAGTGATGAAGAGGACCGAAAAATAAGTCACTCTGATTTAGTGAATGAGCTATTTGAAATTGAACGAACTATTATCGAACAGCATCAAAATTTATTTGTAAATCAATTGAAGGTGTTTCGGCGTAAAGTTGCTGCTTTAGGATTCCATTTTGCCACTCTAGACATACGACAGGATAGTCGCACTATTAATAAAACTTTTGACGATGTTGCTGAGAGGAATGGTGATATGATTAGTAAAGAATTTTCGGGAATGGATATACAGGAACAGATTAGCTACCTCTTGAACATAGAAGGACAGATAGCTGATACTAACTTTGAAGAGGAGCGATCTCAGGATACTGTTGAATCTATGAGAGCTATGAAACGCATTCAATCACTTAATGGTGAGTTAGGAAGTAATAGATATATCATTAGTAATTGTCGTGGGCCTGTTGATATTGCTAAAGTGTTGGCCTTATTCAGGTTATCGGGATTCGGTGATTTAACTGTTGATGTTGTTCCATTATTCGAGACTATTGATGATTTACGACACGCAGGAGAGTCAATGAAGTGTTTGTATGATAATCAACATTACCGCGAGCATCTTAAAAAACGAAATAATACCCAAACGATTATGTTGGGTTTCTCCGATGGTACTAAGGATGGTGGGTATGTCATGGCAAACTGGGGCATATATCTTGCAAAAGAAAACATCACATCGATTTCCCGTAATGCAGGTGTTGAAGTGATCTTCTTTGATGGAAGGGGTGGTCCACCTGCAAGAGGCGGAGGTAATACCCATCTTTTTTATGCTGCACTTGGAAGCAAAATCGAAAGTAAGCAACTTCAATTAACTCTTCAGGGGCAAACAATAAGCTCACATTATGGTCTTAGAGAATCGGCTGTACATAACCTCGGATATTTAATTACTGCCGGATTGTCAAACCATCTCTACAATCATTCTGATAAAGATATGTCAGAACAGGAGAGAGAGCTGATGAATAACCTGGCCGAATCAGGTTATAAAAAGTATCAGGCCTTTAAAGATCATCCATTGTTTATTCCATACCTCGAAGAGAGAAGCACTCTGAAATACTATGGAATGGCCAACATAAGTAGCAGGCCTTCCAAGAGAAAGAATGACGATGGAGTAGTATTTGAGGATCTTAGAGCAATACCCTTTGTTGGAGCCTGGAGTCAGTTAAAACAAAATGTACCCGGTTTCTATGGCTTTGGTACTGCATTAAAAGAGCAGGAAGAGGCAGGTAACATGAATATGCTTATAGAACTTTATAAAAAATCGGGTTTTTTCAGGGCACTGGTATCAAATAGTATGCAGAGTATTAGTAAATCGAACTTTTCTCTTACACGGTATATGGAATCTGATGAGCGCTTCGGTGATTTCTGGAAACTTATACATGATGAGTTTCAATTAACCCGTGAAATGCTGCTGAAGGTCTCAGGCATGATGGTGTTACTTGAAGATAATCCGAGAAGCAGAAAGAGTATTAAGATGCGGGAGAATATTGTACTTCCTTTGCTTGTTATACAACAATATGCACTTATAAAGATTCAAGAAAAGAAAGAGCATCATGAGATTTATGAGAAACTGGTTATGCGTTCATTATTTGGAAATATTAATGCTAGTCGCAATGCTGTATAAATAACATGAAAGAGGAGATAGTTAAAGGCTTTGATCTAAGACGAATGCTTTTGCCAGAAAACTTAGACTGGCTTTTTCTTGCTGAAATTGCTTTCAGAACCTTCTTTATGTTTATTTTACTATTAGTGTTTTTTAAACTTTCAGGAAAGCGAAGCATTTATCAGATTTCACTGTTTGAACTAGCAATTATCATTGGGTTAGGTTCAGCGGCAGGCGATCCAATGTTCTATGGTGATGTGGGATTACTTCAGGCAGTAATAGTCTTCGGTATAATTGCACTAATGTACAAAGGGATAACAGTTCTAACCTTGAGAAGTGATAAAGCCGAACAATTATTAGAAGGCAAAACCGAAGCCCTTCTCATTAATGATCTTATGGTGATCGAAAAACTTGACTCAGAGGCTATTTCGTATGATGAGTTTTTCGGATTCCTAAGAATGCGGCAAGTTGAGCACCTTGGGCAGGTAAAAGCTGCATATCTTGAAATTACAGGTAGTGTCAGTATCTTCTTTTATCCAGATGATGAGGTTAAGCCGGGCTTGCCAATACGTCCCGAAGCACTGAAATTTACTTACACAACAATTAAATCAGATGGAATGCACTCTTGTCTTAAATGTGGATTGACCGTAAGTCATAAGGCAGGGCAAAGTCCTTTATGTGTCGTGTGTAATAATAAGCAGTGGGTAAGATCTATGAACTCTAAAAGGATAACATAGAGCGTTATTGATAGCTATCTTAGTCGTGAGATTTCGGTATATTAGGTGTGTCATCAGGTATGATCTTCTTCACCGGGAAGATCAAAGAGGCTAAAACGCTCAGTAACAAGAATGAAAATATTACAATCAGTGAAAATGATATTGGTATTTTAAAGATGGTTCCCGAAAGCAGCATTTTCACCCCAACAAATGATAGTATAGCTGCCAGCCCATATTTCAAATAATAGAAATATTGAGTTATACCAGCTAAGGCAAAATAGAGTGCTCTTAATCCTAAGATTGCAAATACGTTTGAAGTGAAAATTATAAAGGTATCCTTTGATACTGCCAAAATAGCAGGTATTGAGTCTACAGCAAATATCAAATCTGTAAACTCAACTATTAAGAGCACTATGAACAGGGGAGTAGCAAAAAGCTTAGTATTTATCCTCACGAAGAACTTATCACCATGATTAGCATTAGTAACTGGAAAATACCTTGTAAATAGCCTAACGAGAGGGTTCTTATCGGGCTCAATATCTTCTTTATGCGGCTTAAGCATCATTATTCCTGAATATATCAGGAATGCGCCAAAGATGTAGATCAACCAGTGAAACTTGTCGAGTAATGCTACACCTGCAAAAATAAAGATAGCTCTCATTACCAAGGCACCTATGATTCCCCAGAACAATACTTTGTGCTGATATTTCCTATCGACATTGAAATAACTGAACAGCATTATAAACACGAAGAGGTTATCAACACTTAGTGATTTCTCAATGAGATAGCCTGCAAGGAATTCAAGTGCCTTTTCCTTGCCCATATAATAGTAGATGACGTAATTAAATACCAGCGAAAGAAATATCCAAACGCCACTCCAAATAAGAGCCTCCTTAAGCTTAACAACATGTGCTTCGCGATGAAATACTCCTAAATCAATAATCAGCATTATTAGTACTAATCCAATAAAGCCGGCCCACATAGTTGTTGTTACTTCCATCGTAGCTAAAAGATATATTTTATGACAACAAAACCTGCTATTATCAAAGCTGTAAATCCGAGGGCGAGTACATTAAAATATTTATCAATGAAGCCTTTTATAGGAGGTCCGTATTTCCAAATCAGTCCTGCAACAAGTAGAAAACGTGCACTTCGGCTTATTGTAGAGGCTAATATGAACATAAATAGATTCATCTGAAATACGCCAGAGGTTATTGTGAATACTTTGTATGGGATTGGAGTAAAACCAGCAGTAAAAATCACCCAGAAATTCCATTGATCAAATAAGTCCTTAATGCGGAAATATACTAGCTCAGTAAAGCCCGGTATATTGTTGAAGAAGAACTGTGCAAATGAAGTGAAGCTTCCGTCAGCAGAAATCCAGGCATAATATCCCAGCGCATATCCAACCAATGCTCCTGCAATTGATCCTGCTGAGCATATTATAGCAAATCTAAAAGCTTTAGCCGGCTTGCCTAGTGCTAATGCTATTAGCAGAACATCGGGAGGAACTGGAAAGAAAACTGATTCGGTAAAAGCCAGGATAAAAAGAGCGACAGTGCCATAGGCATTATCTGCCCAACTAAGCACCCAGTCATATAAGTTTCGCAACCACTTCATTTACTTGTTAAATTAAATTGAGATCCCGGATTGGTTATTAAGTTTGCAAAAGTACAAAAAAACAAACACCCGTTTAAACGAGTGTTTGACAGTATATATTGGATAATGTTTCAAATTAATTCCTTCGGGTAAAGATCATTATGTAGTACATCAAAGTAGCTAATGAGGCTAATGCAGCTATAACATAAGTGTATGCAGCCAAACGTAGTGCTTCTTTTGCATTTGGCAGCGTTGAGGCAGTAGCAATACCGCTGCCATCGAGCCATGCAATAGCTCGGCGACTTGCATCAATTTCAACAGGTAATGTTACGAAGCTAAACAATGTTGTCATCGCAAATAAAACTATACCTGCTAAAAGTAATTGTGGAAATGTATTAATCATTAAAATACCAGCAAGTAGCACCCATTGTACCCAGCGTGATGAGAAGGAGACTACCGGAACAAGGGTTGAACGCATCTGCAACCAGGCATAAGCATGAGCATGTTGTACAGCATGTCCGCATTCATGTGCTGCAATAGCTGCTGCTGCAATACTACGTCCATGATACACATCTGGGCTTAGGTTAACTGTCTTCTTCTGCGGGTCATAGTGATCAGTGAGTTCTCCATCAACTGCAAGAACCCGTACATCTGTTACACCATAACTATATAACATCTTCTCTGCTACTTCTTTGCCACTAAGATTGTTATTTACCGGAATTTTGCTGTAAAGCCTAAATTTCGATTTTAATCGTGCCCCAACAGCCCAGCTTGCAAGCATAAAGATTCCAAATATCAATAAGTATTCCATTGTTTTAGTTATTAAGGTTCGGTTTATTAAGTATCAAAAAGTTTGCCAATTATGTATTTGCGACACTATGGCAGTTAATTTACAGGCTTAATTTTTTCATCATGCCAACTTGCATACATGGTGTAGCTTTTAGAAATCCTGTTTACCTGACCTTCGAGCAATGAAGTATCTATTGTTTTTATCTTTTTTGCAGGTACACCGGCGTAAACGCTACCCGATTCAATTACAGTGCCCTGCGAAACTACTGCTCCAGCTGCAACTATCGAGTTGCTTTCTACCACCACATCATCCATTACAATCGCACCCATGCCAATAAGTACGTTATCATGGATAGTGCATCCATGTACAATTGCATTGTGAGCTATTGAAACATTATTTCCAATATTAACCGGCGATTTCTGGTAAGTGCAATGTATTACTGCACCATCCTGAATGTTTACATTGTTTCCTATCTTTATGTAATGTACATCTCCACGAACAACTGCATTGAACCAAACACTGCAATTATCGCCCATTTCTACCTCTCCTACAACTGTTGCATTCTCTGCAAAAAAACAGTTATTCCCTATTTTTGGATGTTTATCTCCTACTGATCTTATTAGTGCCATCTATTTTCCTATCTTAGTTTTGATTATTCACAGCCTGTGTATAAGTCCTGGGGTAATCAATTGAATGATGTAATCCCCTACTTTCCTTCCTGTCACGGGCCATTGTTATTATTAATGATGCTACCGATATCATATTCCTTAATTCGCAAATTTTCTCAGTAACAACCGATTTTTCATACAATTCTTCTGTCTCACTTTCAAGTATCTGCAATCTGTCAAATGCCCTTTGCAGTCGTAAATTGGAACGAACTATTCCAACATAGTTGGTCATTATACCTTGTAGTTCTTTAATTGACTGAGTAATAAGAATCATCTCCTCATTGAATACAGTTCCCTTTGCATCCCAATCAGGTATTTGGTCATTGTACGTGATTTTAGCATATTCTTGTATTGCTATTAGTGATGATCTATGAGAAAAAACAAGTGACTCGAGCAATGAGTTTGAAGCCAGTCGGTTTGCACCATGCAAACCTGTTGATGCGCACTCACCAGAAGCAAAACAATTCTTAATTGAACTTCGTCCGTATTCATCAACTTTTATGCCTCCGCAAGTATAGTGTGCTGCCGGTACTACAGGTATCATCATCTTGGTCATATCGATACCAATACTTAAACACTTGGCGTAGATAGCCGGGAAGTGATTAAGGATTACATCCATGCTTAAATGGCGGGCATCAAGACAAACATAATCATCGCCGCTGATTTTTAATTCATTATCTATTGCTCTTGCAACAATGTCACGGGGTGCTAAACTCAGCCTTGGATCATACTTTTGCATGAATTCTTTTCCCTGCCTTGTTTTAAGCACGGCACCCGATCCTCTCAGAGCTTCGGTAATGAGAAAGGAAGGTTTTTCGGCAGGGTTGTATAGTGAAGTTGGATGGAACTGAATAAATTCCATCTTATCAATTATTCCTTTTGCTCTTTTAACCATCGCGATTCCATCGCCTGTTGCAATTGGCGGATTGGTAGTTGTGGCATAAACATTGCCAGAGCCGCCTGTGGCAATCATAGTCACTTTAGCGAGAATTGTAATTATCTTGTGATTAGTTTTGTTAAGCACGTAAGCCCCGTAGCATTCAATTTCTTTTGCTTGTTTCTCGAACTCTTCTCCAAGATGGTGCTGTGTGATAATATCAACCGAAAAGTGGTTTTCAAGGATTTCAATATTTTTATGTTCTTTAACCCTTTGCAGAAGTATCCCTTCAATTTCAGCACCTGTCTGGTCTTTATGATGAAGAACTCTAAATTCTGAATGCCCACCCTCTTTGGCTAAGTCATATTTGCCACTCATGTTCTTATCGAACGATACACCCCAGTTTATTAACTCCTTGACACGATCGGTCGATTCGGTAATAGTAATTCTAACTATTTCAGGATCACTAAGATCATCGCCTGCAATCATAGTATCTCTGATGTGCTTTTCATAGGTGTCGGGGGTATACATTACAGCAGCAATGCCACCCTGAGCGTAACGGGTTGCGCTTTCCTCGGCCTCCCTTTTTGTTACAATGCATACTTTTCCGTAATCAGCTACCTTTAATGCAAAGCTTAATCCGGCTATACCTGTGCCAATTACCAGAAAATCAACTTTCTTCCGCATTTAATTGTCAAATTTATAATTCAACAAAATTATCAATTAATCAGTCATCGAAACGCTGATTATTCACTATAAAATTTGCTCGTTAAGCAGGATAGCAAATAATAGTAGTATAATATTAAATGTCAAGAAGTTGCTTCATCGGGTCTACTCCCTGGTAAAGCATCAACTCAGGCTTTTCAAGAAGTTCTTTAACTTTTACAAGAAAACTAACCGACTCACGGCCATCAATAACACGATGATCGTATGAGAGTGCCAAATACATCATCGGTGCAATTACTACCTGTCCGTTTAGCGCTATTGGCCTTTCAACGATATTATGCATACCAAGTATAGCACTTTGTGGTGGATTAAGTATTGGGGTTGATAAGAGTGAACCGAATACACCTCCATTTGAGATGGTAAATGTTCCTCCGGTCATCTCTTCAATCGAGATCTTGTTGTTTTGCGCTTTTGATGCAAGCTCTTTAATTTTTATTTCTATCTCGGCTAAACTCATCTGCTCGGTGTTCCGAAGTACCGGCACAACCAATCCCTTTGGTGAACTTACTGCTATTCCTACATCTACATAATTGTGATAAATCAACTCGTCATTATCAATTATTGAATTTACCTGAGGAAATTGTTGCAGTGCAATTGTAACAGCCTTTGTAAACAGCGACATGAAGCCAACCGATACGCCATGCTTTTCTTTAAATTTGTCGTTGTACTTTGCTCTCAATGCCAGTATGTTACTCATGTTTACTTCATTAAATGTAGTAAGCATGGCAGTTTCATTTTTAACCGACACCAAGCGTTGAGAAAGTTTAAGGCGTAAAGTTGTTAGTTTTTTCCTCTCCGTTTTTCTTTCGGGTTGGTTGCTGATTTGATTAGTTGATACATCTGTTGATGCAGCAACTTTTTGGGGTTCTGCTTTTGGCTGTACTGAGTTGTTTGCCTGAGTTTTAGAGAATGACTCAATGTCGGCCTTGCCAACTCTTTTCCTTCCCACCTGCTGAATAACCTCTTCGCTTGTTAGATTTCTTTCCTCCATCATCTTCCTGGCTAAAGGAGTAATATGGGTTTTTTCGTCCAGCGATGTTGTTTGTGGCTTCTCATTAGTACTACTATTGCTTTCCAAAGAAACTTCAGGCTCAACGGCTACTACCTCAGCGCTCTCACTTGTTGATGGCTCTTTTTCTGTTGTTTTTGAAGCAGATACTCCATCGCCGGCACCACTGGAGCTGGTCGAGGCAGTATCAATAGTGGCCAGTATTGAACCAACATTAATTGTGTCGCCTTCCTGAACCATTCGTTTAATCATTCCACCTTCTGGTGCATTGATGGTCAATGTTGCCTTGTCGGAATCTATTTCAGCTATCTCAGCATCACGTTCAACTACTTCACCATCTTCTACAAGCCATGAGGCTAGTTGCACTTCTGTGATCGATTCGCCCGGACTTGGAACTTTAACTTCTATAATCATTATTCAGACTTTAAAAAATTTTCTATAAATACATTTATATTTGTTTGCTTATCAAATCGCTGTAATTGTTAGTTCTCCTTCTCAACTTTTTCCGGCTCTGCTATAGTAATCCATTCATTTGGTGCACAAATCATTTTGCATGCTCTGTCGGAGTCTTCACAAGTGCATGAACCAAAGGCTTTTTCAATTATTTTTCTTTGGCGTAAATGGTGCAAGTGCGGTGAACCCGTTGCAGGTGTACCGCTTTCAGGTCTTGCTACCATTAAAAGATCGGCTTCTTTAAAGCGGCGCATAATGAATGACCAAGCTCCCATATTGGCAGGTTCTTCTTGTACCCACACAAAGCGTTTAGTATTCTTGTATTTCTGCACAATTTCTCTGATCTGCTCTTCAGGATAAGGGTACATCTGTTCAATTCGTACTATGGCAACCTTGTCATTGTTAAGCTTCTCCCTTTCCTCAACTAATTCATAGTATACTTTCCCACTCGTAAATATTACTCTTTCAATATTTTCAGGATCAGCTGTATGGTCATCAATTACCTCTTTAAACCCTCCTGTTGTGAGATCTTCAATAGGCGATACACAAGCAGGATGGCGTAGTAAACTCTTTGGAGTAAATAAAACCAGTGGTTTTCTGAAAGGTCTATATACTTGACGTCGAAGAAGATGAAATAAATTTGCGGGTGTAGTGCAGTTTACAATCTGCATGTTATTCTGGGCTGCAAGCACCAGAAAACGTTCAATCCTACCACTCGAGTGCTCTGGTCCTTGTCCCTCATATCCATGAGGTAAGTAAAGAACCAGGTTACTCATTGTTCTCCACTTCTCTTCGGCACTACTCAGATATTGATCGATAATTATCTGAGCCCCGTTAAAGAAATCGCCAAATTGTGCTTCCCATATTGTTAATGCATAAGGAGTTATGAGTGAATATCCATATTCAAACCCCATTACAGCATACTCCGATAATAGTGAGTTATAGATTTTAAAAGAAGCTTTATCGTTTGCAATAGTATCTAGTGGAACATACCGTTCCTCTGAATCTTCAATGGTGAGCACGGCATGCCTGTGTGAGAATGTGCCTCTTTCAGAGTCCTGTCCGCTTAATCTTACCGGAATCCCTTCATTGACCAGCGAGCCATAAGCAAGAAGCTCAGCCATTGCCCAATCGATCTTACCACCGGGTTGGATCATCTTGTTGCGTTCTTCCATTAGCTTTATCAGCTTGCGGTTAAACACTTTTTCGCCAGGAAGTATAGTGATTTTGTCGCCAATTTCTTTAATTTTTTCATACTCTACACCAGTATCGGGCGAACTGATAAAATCTTCAGGGGTAGCAAAGCGGGTGTCTTTCCAAACTTCACTGAGAAAAGGCTTTATATGTGCTTTTTCGAAACTTTGTGAAGCAAGAAGTTCATTCTCAAGATTATCGTTTATCTCTTTCTTGACTTGTTCGGCCTCTTCAGGCGATATGACTCCGCTTTCTATAAGCTTGTTGGAATATATGGTCCATGGATCAGGATGCTTTTTAATAATCTTGTACAACACAGGTTGTGTAAAGCGTGGTTCATCGCCTTCATTATGGCCATATTTTCTATATCCCAACAGGTCGATGAACACATCCTTGTCAAATTTCTCGCGATACTCCATTGCAAGCTGAATAGTGTAAACCACAGCTTCTATGTCATCGGCATTAACATGGAAGATAGGCGATTGCACAACTTTACCTATATCGGTGCAGTATGTGCTGCTTCGTGCATCAAGGTAATTTGTTGTAAAGCCAACCTGATTATTAACCACAAGATGAATAGTACCGCCAACTCTATAGCCTTTAACTTCCGACATTTGAACCAATTCATAAACAATTCCCTGAGCTGCAATAGAAGCATCGCCATGTATATTGATAGGAACTATTTTGTCGGTATCGCCTTTATAGTTTAAATCTATTTCTGCTCTTGTCATACCCTGGATAATAGCACCAACTGCCTCAAGGTGTGAAGGGTTAGGAGCAAGTGTTATCAAAACTTTCTTGCCGTTAATCAGCCTGTCGGATGTATAACCAAGGTGATATTTAACATCACCCATAAGGGTTTCATCATCATACTGTTTATTCGAAAATTCATTAAATATATCAACCATGGGCTTTTCCATGATATTTGCCAATACATTTAATCGTCCGCGATGAGCCATGCCTATATGGAACTCCTGTGCCCCAAGCAAGGCACCTTTCTCAATAACAGCATGTAATGCGGGAATGAGTGCCTCAACACCTTCAAGTGAAAACCGTTTTTGTCCGGGGAAACGTTTATGAAGAAATTTCTCCATAAAAACAGCCTGCCCTAGCTTTTGAAGTATTACTTTACGGGTTGATTTTGAAAAGTTTGGAGTGTTTCTTCTAGACTCCATCTTCTCTTGTAACCAATGCTCAACTTCAACATTTCGTATGTGAGCATATTCTACTCCAATCGACTGACAATAAGTAGCTTCGAGATGCTCAATTATTTTTTTCAAAGGAGCACTGCCTATGCCAATTTCTTTCCCTGCCTCAAAGGTTACGTCAAGATCTTCTTTTGTAAGTCCGTAGTTTTCAATGTCGAGAGTTGGAGTGTAGGTACGGCGGGTTCTAACCGGATTGGTTTTGGTGAACAAATGGCCGCGTTTACGATAATCGTCAATCAGATTAAGAACTTTAAACTCATTTGGGAAAGTAAGGTCTTCACTCTTTTTTCCGTACTGAGTTCTTCCAAATTCAAAGCCTTTGAAGAAATTCTGCCAGCTGGAATCAACTGATTCAGGATCTTCAAGGTATTGCTTAAATAAGTTATCTATATACTCTGATTCTGCATTAGAGAAATAAGAGAAATTATCCATCGGATGTTATAGTTGAGAGATTTGTGACTATGGGTTAGATTGTTTTTTTTACTATTTTTTAGTAAGTCAGCAGATTTTGTGTTTAAACTATTTCATGATTTATACAAATATACCAAAAACCATGCATTTTTTGAGCTTCATGTAAAAACAAAGAATAATGTATAAAGTTCGGGTTTTGTAAGCATTTATCGGTAAAATGTAATGACTACTGAAAGACTTTTCAGTTTTAATAATGTTACTCAACTTCCATTGAATGATCACTCCTTAATCTCTAATGATCAATTGATGCCTGCATTTATATTCACAAGTATAATTATGTAGTTTTCAAGGTGCTACAGTAATCCTTAATTTCTTACTTGCGAGTGATTAATTTGTGGTTAGTTGGCAATTCTCCTATGATACTTTGAATAAGCACTTGTGATTTACTTACAATTTAGTAGTGATTCATTTGGGATACATTTGGCTTTCCTTCGCTTTAGGTTCTGTTTAGGCTCTGTTCAGATACGGTACACCATCAGTTCTTAACTGTAGTTAAACAGAGGCTAGAGTGAAGGTAAACAGAACCTAAACAGATGTTGAGTCGAATCAATCACAAATGTATCTCAAGGAAAAATTAAGAAGTAACCCAACCAAACTGACAAGTATCAATCAGTGTGGTTGGGTTACTATCCGGTTTAATTAATCCGGGGCCTGAAGATTCAGTTACTTATTTCCGAAGATATTCTTTACAGAATCCATTACATTACCTCCACCACCAGAAGATGATAGTAAATTGTAAATGTTGAACTCCCTGTCATTAGGATCATTTGCTTTGGCTCGTAATTTGCTCACTATAGCAGGTATTATTTTGTTTACTACGCCATTAGCAACATTGTTGTCGATGCCGAGTTTTTTAACTAAATCGCCGGCTACACCTGTTGATATGCGGTTAACCGACGGATTCAAAACCGGGTCGTCATTTTTTTGCAGCATGCTTAGCATAGAATTACTATTGCCTCTAAAAGCTTCTGCCTTAATGTGGTCAAGTAATGAGCTGGCAGTAGTCTCAATGGCTTGTTCATTTTTATCATTTGGGATTGCAGGATTATTAATAATTGCATCCCCCGAATACTCCCTGACAATCGATTTTATCTTTTCAATCATAGCTTGTCCTCCTTTTGTATTAGTACGCAATTGATTATTAGTATGTTAACAGACGCGCAATAGTTTAGTTTGCTTTATTGGGTACAACTGCGTGAGAATTTGTTAATTTTGAAGCAGTAATTACAATTAACTTAAAGAATTTAATCATGAAAAAAGTAATCTTCACCGATAAGGCTCCCAAAGCTATAGGTCCTTACAGTCAGGCAATTGAAAATAATGGTTTCCTCTATATTTCAGGTCAGATTCCAATTGACCCTGAAACAGGAATGGTTGTTGAAGGTAGTATCAAGGAGCAAACTGAGAGGGTAATGAAAAACATAGGTGCTATCTTAGAGGCTGCCGGTTATAGTTTTGCCGATGTTGTAAAATGCACTTGCCTTTTGAGTGATATGGTAAATTTTGGTGCTATGAACGAGGTTTATGGTCAGTATTTTACCGAGAATCCGCCAGCACGTGCAGCTTACGGTGTGGTAAAACTACCTCTGGGTGCTTTAATAGAAATTGAGGTTATAGCCGCAAAGTAAGTATTGTCGTAAAAAGTAACATTCCTGTTTATGAATAAGAAGTTTTCAATTTTAGCTTTTGTAATCTTATTTACATGCCGTGTCGGTTTTGCCGGTGAGGGCATGTGGTTGCCTATATTGCTACAGCAATTGAATGAATCGGAGATGGTTAGCATGGGTATGAAGATTACCGCCGAGGATATATACAGTGTTAATAAATCGAGCCTTAAAGACGCAATCCTGCTTTTTGGTCGAGGTTGTACCGCTGAAATTATATCTGACCAAGGCCTTATTTTAACCAATCATCATTGCGGCTATGGGCAGATACAAAGGCATAGTACCCTTGAAAACAACTATTTAGCTGATGGCTTCTGGGCTGCCGATAAGAGTAAGGAGATTCCCAATCCGGGTTTGTCAGTTACACTTCTTATTCGTATGGAAGATGTTACAGCACAGGTTTTAAATGGTGTAAATCCGGGTATAACCGAAGCTCAGAGAGCCGATATAATCAAGAAAAACATAACCGCTATTGAGGCTGAAGCTCTAAAGGAAAAAGGTTATGGCGCGCGTGTTCGTCCGTTTTATTATGGTAATCAGTATTATCTTTTTATAACTCAAACTTTTAACGATGTTCGATTGGTTGGTGCACCTCCATCAAGTATTGGAAAGTTTGGCGGTGATACCGATAACTGGATGTGGCCAAGGCATACCGGCGATTTTGCTTTGTTCCGTATTTATGTTAATAAAAACAATGAGCCGGCTGATTATTCACCCGATAATGTGCCTTATAAGCCTAAATATCACCTTCCTATATCTCTTAAGGGTGCAGAGAAAGGTGATTTTACTTTCGTTTTCGGTTATCCCGGTACTACACAGGAATACCTTCCTTCTGATGCTATAAAAATGATAACTGAGGATGAAAACCCTGTTGCAATCCGCCTTCGCGGCAAGCGTTTGGATATTTATGATGATTTCATGAACCAAAGTGAGTTGGTGCGTATTCAGTATTCAGCTAAGCATGCAGGCGTGGCAAACTACTGGAAGAAAATGATTGGTGAGAATAGGGGAATTAAGAAGCTTAATGCTATTGAAAAAAAGGAGCAGTTGCAACGCGAATTCATCCAATGGGCACAATCGAATGGTGAGTTAAGTAGAAAGTACAGTGGATTGATTCCTGAATTTAAATCAACATACGCTGAACTTACGCCTTATAACATTATTGAAACATACTTGATTGAAGGAGCCTTGGGAATTGAGGCATTTACGTATAGTGCACGTTTTAATGCGCTTGTTGAGAAAAGTAAGGATAAGAATGCCGATCAGGCGGAAATTGAGAAAATGGTTAAACAGCTCCAGGATGGTGTTTCAGGCTTCTTTAAAAACTATTATCAACCGGTTGATAAACGGGTATTTGCCTCTCTGCTTTCCGATTGGTTTGCACATCAGCCAAATGAATTGATACCGGCTGCTTTGGTAGCTGAGCGTGCCAAGTACCAAAGCTTTGATGCCTGGGCTGACGCTGTATACAGCAAGAGCATGCTGGCCGATTCAAACAATGTTAGAAAACTTCTGAGTAACTATAAGGCTAAGAATTTCAAGAACATTGAGAAAGATCCTATCTTCGTTTTGTCGTCAGCCGTTTATAATTATTACAGAAATAATCTGTTTCCTGCTACAAGCGTTTTAAATGCTCGACTCGACAGTTTACAGAGAATTTATATGACTGCTTTAATGGAATTTCAACCTGAGAAGCGCTTTTATCCCGATGCCAATTCAACTTTGCGGGTTACATATGGCAAGGTGGATGATTATTATCCACGCGATGCTGTCTTCTACAGGCACTACACAACTCTCGAAGGCATCATGGAAAAGGATGATCCTCAAATCTATGATTATGTGGTTGATAAGCGTTTGAAGGAGCTATTCGTAGCCAAAGATTATGGACAGTACGCTGCACCTGATGGCACTATGCGGGTTGCCTTTATAGGAAGCAATCATACAACCGGAGGTAATTCGGGAAGTCCGGTGTTAAATGCTTATGGTGAGCTGATTGGAGTGAACTTCGACAGGAATTGGGAGGGTACAATGAGCGATTTAATGTATGACCCCGATCAATGTCGTAATATCACGCTCGATATTAGATATTGTCTTTTTGTAATTGATAAATTTGCCGGTGCTGGTCATTTGGTTAATGAAATGACTATTGTAAGGTAATAAAGCCGATGAAGAAGCGGTATACTTGTTTGGCCTTGCTTTTTATAGCCCTCCTTGTTGTTAAGGGAAGCTATATTGCGCAAGGTCAAATAGTTATGCCTGTTTCAATCCATCAGGAGCAATCGGAATATTTTAAGTCGGGTGCCTCTTTAGTGCCCGTCGAAAATAGTATTCAAATAAATAATCCTTATAGAATACGTGAACTGTCAAAGCGCGTATTTGGCTATCATCCTTATTGGTCAGGCAATGTTTACCGTAATTATCGGTGGGAGCTCTTAAGCGATTTATGTTATTTTTCTTATGAGGTTGACCCTTATACAGGTAATGCAATCACAACACATAATTTTGAAACAGCACCGGTTATTGACACGGCTCTGTCAAAAGGTGTTAAGGTTCACTTGTGTGTAACACTATTCTCTAACCATTCGGTGTTTTTTAATAATCCGGCGGCGCAACAAACACTAGTTAATAATCTTATTGCACTAGTTGAGCAGCGAGGCATACACGGCATTAACATTGATTTTGAAGCGGTTTCTTCATCACAAAGCGCCGGATTAACTGCATTTATGCAATTATTGTCGTCTCAGTTGAAGTCGGTAAAGCCTGATGCAGAGCTTAGCATAGCTGCACCGGCAGTTAATTGGAGTAATACTTTCGATATACCATCAATGGTACCATGGGTTGATCTGTTTATGATCATGACTTACGATTATTACTGGAATGGAAGTACAGTTGCCGGACCTGTTGCAAGTTTATGGCCTTTTACCTCTTCGTTCGAGTATAGTGTTTCGCACTCAATAACTTATTATCAATCGCAGGGTGTTGAAGTCGATAAAATACTGATGGGTGTACCATATTATGGACGCGATTGGCCTGTTGTTTCAAATAGTATACCGGCGCAAACAACAGGTTCAGGTATTGCTTTGCTCTACAGGAATATAGTTGGAAGTGGAAATATCTATTATAAGCCCGAGAATTACTACTGGGATAAGGTAAGTGGCAGTTCTTACTACAGTTATAATAGTGGCATGCTGCGACAAACCTTTTTTGATGATGTTAAGAGTTTGGGTTTGAAATACAATATGGTTAACCGCCGTAACCTTGCCGGTATAGGAATATGGGCTTTAGGGTATGATGATGGCCGGAGCGAATTATGGGATTTGCTCGAGGAAAAGTTTGCTGCTAATCCCGCGGAGCTTTGTCGCGATACTATTTATGACACAGGTGGTCCGTTCTGGCTCTACAAGAACAATGAAGACTATATTGAAACTGTGCATGTTAATGAACAAGGACCTCTGCGTTTAGTGCTTCTTACTCTCGATCTTGAACCAGGCTTTGATTCATTATGGATATACGATGGTAACACAGTAAACTCGGAATTAATAGCTGCACTTTCGGGCAATTTGCCGGTGACATTTAATACCGGCGACTTATCCTTAGGCAATCTCAGCTATGTCACTTCAAATAACGTATTCACAATAAGGTTCAGAAGTAACAGTAGTTACAGATCGCAAGGGTATGCCATTGAATGGTCGTGCCCTACACAGTCGACCAGTGAGATTTTATCAGAAACCGATAACGCTATTATATACCCTAACCCCGCAAAATCGGGAGAATTGATAAAAGTACTAGGTAAAGATTCGGGCTTTGATTACTACTATATCTATGATCAAACCGGAAGACCAGTTACATCGGGAAAATATAGTAAGGTCGGAATAAAAATACCTGATGTTAAAGGAGGCTTTTACATTCTCAAGCTTCAAAAAGGCAACTCATACAGAGTTTTTAAGCTGGTAGTCAATCAATAAGTAGAGCCTGGCAAATTACTTTCACACCTATTTTCTACAATAAATTAAAGCAGCTCATATAAGGGTTAGTTCTCAGAAGAATTGCCTTTTGAGATAGTCTCTATCAATGCCGGCCGCACCCCTTTTCTTTGGTAATAGTAATAGGCAATTGTGATGAAATAACTTATGTAGTAGATTAAAAATCTCATAGATAATATATAGATTATTGCATATAAGTTATGTGAATAAATTTTATAAATTATTTTTTATTTCTAAATAGTTTTATAAATTTGTCGAACTACTCCTATTAAAACTGCTATAAATAAACCCTTACTTCCCAGTTGCAGTTGTGCATTGTTGCGATTAACAATTAGTAATCTAATCTATAGCGTTATGAGAACAATCCTTACCTTCATCATGTCACTGGTGACATTCATTTCCTTATCCCAGAATACATTCCTTAGATCCTATGATTTTTATGATCGTATGGAAGCTGATGCCGCCTTTATTGATACAGACGGGTATGTAGTAGGAGCCTGTG